>Ga0163203_1000184_pt1 | contig 16423 bp, 19 predicted proteins | sample PL_2010_330m_FD_113534 | JGI IMG/M metagenome (GOLD analysis project Ga0163203, IMG submission 113534) | Freshwater microbial communities from Powell Lake, British Columbia, Canada to study Microbial Dark Matter (Phase II) - PL_2010_330m | ecosystem: Environmental > Aquatic > Freshwater > Lake ... | reverse complement strand
TTTCTTTTAGAACTTATTGACTTAGGAGTAGAAGAAATTATATTGGGCAGAGAATTAACAAAGAAATTTGAGACAATCTATCGCGGTCACCCCAAAAGTGTTTTGGAAGAACTTGAGGCCGGCAAAATGAAGGGTGAGTTTGTTGTTATTATCAATCGATGAAAAAATTCTATATCACAACCTCAATAGTTTACACAAATGCCGCTCCCCATATTGGCTTTGCGCTTGAATTAACGCAAGCTGATGTTTTGGCGCGCTACCATATGCTTAAAGGAGAAGATGTTTATTATTTAACCGGCACAGATGAAAATGGTGTAAAAAATAAAAAAACCGCGGAGAAGGCAGGCATTACTCCCCAAGAACTAGTTGATAAAAATTCTACTATAGTTAAAGAATTAATAAAAATTCTCAATATTTCTAATAATGATTTTATAAGGACAACTGACAAAAAAAGACACTGGCCTGGAGTAGTTAAAATTTGGAAACTTCTCGAGGAATCAGACAATATTTATAAAAAAGAGTACGAAGGTCTTTATTGTGCTGGTTGTGAAGCTTTTATTACAAAAAAAGATCTAGACAAATATGGCAAATGTAAAATTCATCAAAAACAGCCAGAAAAAATAAATGAAGAAAATTATTTCTTTAGACTTTCAAAATTTGGCGATCAAATAAGAAAACTTATTAAAAGTAATAAGATTGAGATTGTGCCCGAAGTAAGAAAAAGAGAACTCTTTGCTTTCATCAAAGACGGCGCTCAAGATGTCAGCTTTTCAAGACCATCGTCGTCGCTTGATTGGGGCATCCCCGTTCCTGGCGATGATTCTCAAACCATTTATGTTTGGGCTGACGCTCTTTCTAATTACATAACTGCTCTTGGTTATGGATCGGCAAATGATAAGAATTTTAAGAAGTATTGGCCTGCTGAAGTTCAGGTGATTGGAAAGGATATTCTAAGGTTTCATGCTCTTATTTGGCCAGGAATACTTTTGGCAACAGGACTACCATTGCCCAGAACTCTCTTGGTTCACGGTTTTATCTCGTCAGGTGGTCAAAAAATGTCAAAAAGTCTTGGTAATGTTGTTGATCCTTTTAAATTAATTGAAAAATATGGAGTAGACGCACTCCGCTATTACTTATTAAAAGAAATTCCAACTACTGGCGATGGTGATTTTGCTTATGAAAAATTTAATGAGTCCTATAATGCCGATCTGGCTTCTGGGCTTGGAAATTTAATTTCCCGCGTTCTTAAAATGGTTGAAAAATATTGCAAAGGAAAAGTGCCAATAATAAAAAAAGACCCCGAAACTCATCCGCTCAGAATAAGCAAGATTTATAACTGGAAAAATGCCTGGAAAGACATTGATGAAAATATTGAAAATTACGATTTAAGCGTTGCCTTAGCGTCTATTTGGAAATTTATTTCGGAAGCCGATAAATATATTGAAAAAACAAAGCCCTGGAAACTGGCGAAAGAAGGAAAAATAGAAGATCTTAATTGGACGCTTTATGGCTTACTTGATGCTCTTTGCCAAATTGCTTGGCAAATTTATCCCTTTCTGCCCGAAACTTCATTAAAAATAGCAAAAACGCTTAGAATAGAAAAATTACTCGTCAAAAATCCACTCAATAAAAACAGTTACACAAATATAAAACAAGGAGAGAAAATAAAGTCTATCCAACCGCTCTTTCCGAGAATAAAGTAAAAAAAATGAATAAAAACTAAGATTCTAATTTGTATTTTTTTAATTATGATCTGTCCCAAATGTAAGAAAAATGAACTTAAAGAAGTTTTATTTCATAAAGTTAAAGTTGATAAATGTAAAAAATGTTCCGGAATATGGTTTGAAGCAGACGAATTAAGAAAAGCTAAGGATCAGGAAGACAAGTATTTAAAATGGCTGGATATTGACTTATGGAAAGATAAAGAAAAGTTTAAAGCGTCGCCAAGTCAAAAAGGATGTCCTAAATGCAATTTGCCACTTTACGAAATTGAATATGGGAAATCCGACATTAAAATAGATGTTTGTAAAAAATGCAATGGTATTTGGTTAGATAAGGGAGAGTTTGAAAAAATCGTAACTTATCTTAGACATCAAGCAGACAGCGCCACTTTGTCTCAATATCTAAAATATACCCTTGAAGAAGCTAGCGAGATTCTCGTTGGCCCAGAAAAAACTTCTTCAGAAATAGAGGATTTCTTAATCGTGTCAAAACTGCTTCAATATAAATTGCTAATTCAATGTCCTATAATTAATGATGCGGTTGTAAACTTTCCTGGATAATCGCCGGGCTATTTTCTCAAGGGTTGAAAAATAAGAACCTCCGACAAAATAAGAGAATCTATCTTTGTCAGAATCTTGGTTTAAAACATCGGAGAGTTTTGATTTAAAATAAATAATAATATACCAAAAAAGCGGGGAATTCCCTGCTTTTTTTGATTAATAGATATCGTGACTACCAACCGAGTGGAAATATATTGTTTTTTTATCCTTAGAAAACTCAAAAATTATTCTGTATTTATGACCAATTGAAAAAGATAAAAATCCGCTGAGCTTGCCTTTTAATTTATGAGTTTCAAGCTTGGGATCAAAGGGATTTTGACGGAATATTTTTTCTCGCCGTTCGGCAATATTTCTAATAGTTTTAGAAAGTTTTTTGTATTCACGGGCAAATTTTGAACTATAAATTATTTCCATACAACAACAATTATTTCAAATCTTTTAAAGATTTTAAGATTTTGCCCTTGCCAACTTTTATTTCTTTTCTGCTTTCGTTTAATTCATTCAAAAGATTGTTTGTTTGCCAATCTCGTAGGAGGTCGCGAAAAAATTCACTAGTACTAATATAATCACCAGTTTTAACAGCAGATCTTACGGTTTTAGCCATTATGGGGGGTAAAGAAATGTTTATTATTTCACGCATAATATTATTTAACTTATTAATTGTAATACATTGTATTACAATATTACCTCCTCAAATAACACTTGTCAAGATGCAAAAAATTAATCCCATTAATCCGCTCTTTCCAAAAATAAAAAAACAAAACAACAGACATTCTAAATCAGCTTGGTCTTTCTTCTCTATAATATAATCGTTGCTAATCCTAAAAATACGAAAAATCCAAAGATATCGGTTGCTGTTGTTATGAAGATGGTCGCCGAAGAAGCAGGATCTTTCCCTAATTTTTTCATTATTAAAGGAATGATTGATCCGAAGAAACCGGCAATTACAAGATTCGCTACCATAGCAATTCCAAGCAATAATCCAATCATAGCGCTGTGATTTGATATTATGGCTATTCCTGAAGCAAGTATTCCGGTTATAATCCCATTAATTGCGCCTGCAAAGGATTCATTGAGAATAACTCTTTTAGCTGTTTTTAATTCAATTTCTTTTAGCGCCAAGCCCCTGACAACAACGGCTAGAGTTTGCGTTCCTGCGTTTCCGCCCATACCTGCCACTATTGGCATATAGACAGCTAATAAGACGAATGAGGAGATGGTCTCCTGGAAAATGCTAACAACTGATGCGGCAAGAAATGCTGTGGCAAGATTAATAATTAACCATTTATATCTGTTTTTTACTTTTGTTAAAGCAGAATCTAAAACATCTTCTTCTTCGCTAACACCGGCAAAATCACGCAAATTATTTAATGATCGTTTTTCTATAAGCTTAAGGATATCATCAGAATAAATAATTCCCAGAATACTGTTGTCTTCATCTAAAACGGCGATTTTATTATGGGGGTGCTTTTTGAAGGTTGCGACAATTTCGCTTTCATCCTTATCATACTTAATAGAAGGAATTTTTTTAATGTATTTACCAATTTGTTCTTTTCTTTTGGCGATAATAAGAACATGGGGCGGTAGTTCTCCGGTAAGATAGCCATTTTCAACAACAAGTATTGTTGGAAATTTTCCTGTTTCGTTTTCGTGTTTTAATGCTATTTTATAAAGCTGCTCAAATGTGTCTTTTTTGTCCAATTCAACATAATCTAAGCTCATCACGCCTGCAGCTGTTCTTGGATCAAATTTTAGTAGATATTCTACTTTTTCTTTAATTTCTCTGCCTAATTTTTTTAAAACCTTTCTTCTTCTTTTGATATTTACGCTTTGCACTAAATCGGTTGCTTCGTCTGGATCCAGATAATCAATAATTTCTGTCAATTCTTTATCATCTAATTTACTCATAATTTCCTGCCTCAATCGCTTTGACAAGCTTAAAAGAGTAAATCCTTGGTTATTTACAGGTATTTCTCTAAAAATAAAAATTCTCTTTTTTGGAGAAGATATTATGTCATAAATTAAATTGTCGCGCTTTTTCTTTTTTGTCATTCTATCGCAATAATATTTATTTCTTCTCAATTTTATTCTTTTTCAAAAACAAAAACAATATAGAGTATTTTTTTATAAGCCGCGTTAGGCGAGATGAGCAACCAATGGAGGTGAAGGTGAACATCTTTATGAATAAAGCGAAGAGAGTTAAAAATTCACTTTACTCAGAAATATAAAACTTTTTTTGTTTATAATTTTCAAGGACTTTGGCGCTTGGAAAATAAATCGGACTTGGCAAGTTATTCAAACTAAACCAACGCCATTCAATAATTTCATCAGGTTCCATAACTTTTGGCTCACCCGAAAAAGTATCAGAAAATAAGCCAATAGTAATAAAATGAGCAGTTTCTATAATGTCTTGATTAACACAAATCACCTTAACTTTATTAAGCGTTATTCCTGTTTCTTCTAATGCTTCTCTTTTCGCACCCTTTTCAAAAGTTTCTCCAAACTCTAATTTACCGCCTGGCATAGTCCAAGTTCCGGCGCCATTTAATAAACTTGATGCTTTTTCGGGGTTTTCGTGGCGTTTACCGAGTAACAGTTTCCCATTTTTTAAAATCATTATGCCAAATCCAACACCAATTTTCTTTTTTTCTTCCATATTATTTTAATGAATTACAAACTATATCTATGAAAAAATGTGAGCCGAGGCATTTTCCTCACAATCGCTGTTATATGCCCTGAACAAAACGAAGTGGAGTGAGAGCGCAGCGAGGAACGAGTTTGAATTGAGAACATTATGTTAAATTAAAGAGCAAAAATTTATTTCCACTTAACATGGCTATCATCTCCAATCAATGGACTATTTAGAATTCTGAATTTCTTTTTGGTATTCCAAACTTCTACTAATTCATCAAAATTTTTATCTGGCTCTATCATTAACTTTGCTAATTCATCAATTTCTTCAAAATCTTTTTCCGTCAGTTTATCAAATTTAAAAAAAATATAGCTCGGCATTTGATTATATAGAATTTCGTTGTTCATCAAACTGTGGAAATCGTAGAATATTGCCCAAAGAACTGGCATGAGTCCTTTAGATCCGTCTGCATTGATAAAATTGTTGACATCTAATTTGCCCCCTCTAATTCCAAGCCAAGTATTTGCTGCCCAATCAAATTTTTTCTCAGGCATATCATACTGGTCAAAACCGATCGTGCCATCAAAAAATCCATCAGCGTCAAAAGTAATCCATTTTTGCCTATCTTTATTCCAGTATTGGTTTATCCAGTGATCCCAACTACCTTTGAAAAAATAGGGAGCAAAGCCTGAACGAACTCTGCAGGGAATACCTTTAGATTTCAAAATAGATGCCATAAGAATTGCAACAAAACGACAAGTGACAACAATTTTATTTTCTACTTTTCTATCTACTAAAAATCCTCTGTCATCAAGTCTTAATAGTTCCGCAATCATTGAAACAGCCATAGGCAACACATCATCTTCACATCTTAATCTGTACCAAGGATAATTTTCCATATCACCATAACGTAAATCTCTGTTGGCTTTTGTATTGCCTTCTTTGAGAATTACGCGATGAATGACTTGATGACTGATTAAATTGCCCAGTTCCTTGATATCGTCCGGAAGATTTTTAAGAAATTCTTTATAGCAACCAGGATTAGTAAATGTGCCAAACTCCAAATAGTGGTTTAAGATTTTTTTATCCATAACTTTGATAAGTTAGCAATCTATATAAATTTATTCCCCTACTTTATTATTCGTTGTTCCCGATTCAAATTTCATATAATGTTTCGGGATATCTGATATTTTTATTTAGCTTGTGGACCAGATACGCCCCACTTTGTTTGATTCTGTTATTTTAATAAATCATCTAGTTCACAAGAAAGCAAGGTTGATTTATTGAGTACAATTTGTTCTTCAGAATTCAAATTATCTGCAGTCATTCTGATAAGTTTGGTTTTTATGGTGTCGCCGAGCATTATATGGTTCGTTTTTTTGAGATAGTTTTCTGTTTTCTGATAGAAAAGAGTAGCATACTGTTTTAATCTACTATGAGAGATCGGTTTGCTACTAATTCCATTGCTGTTAAATTCAATCTTATTGCCTATTTTCTTGTCTATGGCTATCGACAAATCTCCGTCCCGAAAATCAATCCAGTAGTCACTAATATCGTAGATAATCCTCGCTGACCCTTCGTTCTTCATGTTATATGTATACACAAAAGAAAAAACGTCAGTATTAAAGTCTTGGTGGACACTTACATTTTGTAGCGTGGTTAATGTATGAATTTTATATTCATCAAGAAGATGTAGGTAACTTTCTCGCCAGTTTTTGAGCCAGTTTTCAATGAATGTCTGATTTACAAAAAGAGGCGCGAGATCCTGCTTGAGATTTGTATTATTTACTTTGTTCATCTGTAAAGTAAGTTTATTAAAAAGCGTGCACGGGTCTTTTACTTCAACCTTTTTTGCAATAAGATAATCGAAATCGGGCACAATTTTTTTATTCATATACCAGAGAAGATCGTAGATATCGCGTCCTTTCTCTTCGTATATAACTTCACCCACTCCACGCTGACCGCGTAAGAAAATCGCGGCAATCTTGCTTGCCATAAGCGCAGACATATTGTAAATCTTAATAACAAATGAAAGTTGGTTACGATTTATGGGCCTACGCTCAACCACTGTTTTGGAAGCAACAAAATGATTGAGATCGATTTTGACATGCACCTGTTTTGACGGATGATTAATGCCCAGCTCGTCACCAATATGAAAGCGTAAAAGCAATCCTCTGCTGATTGTTATTTTAACAGTCAGTAATTCTGGTCCAAAACCATATATATCTTTAAAATACACCTCTATTTCCTCTTTCAATTTATTTAAAAACGCTTCCGACACAAAATGCGTAACTTCAAAATCCAGATCAACAGACATGCGATCAAGTTCGTGACATATGCGAAGCGCAGAGCCACCATACATCGTCCAGTTACTATACTTCGGATGGTGATAAATAAAGTTTAAAACATAAAACTGTAATTCTTCTTTGAGGACATTACGCTGTATTTCGACATCCACTCCTTCGTGCATAGTAAGGTCGTCAAGCTTTCTTTTAAGTGTTATGAGAATTTGGTTATTCATGATTTATATAGCTTTTTATCATTGCAAAAAATCTTTTCTGTTCCTCTTGGCTTATTTCGTCAATATCAATGCGTAGTTCCTCAATCAGTGGTTTTATGTTTTCAAACTGTATCCCGCGAAACTGTCGTGTTTTCAAATAGAGCAGATCAAAAAGGGCTTTTGAGGGAGATGCAATGAAGAAATTAAAATTTCCTTTTACCAAAGAAAAATTTGAAAATAACTCTTTCTGTACAGACTGATACATAAAATTGCCTATCTTTGTCTTGTATGATCTAGTAATTCTGGAAGTAACTGATGTAATGGCATGTATTGATTCAGTGGTGAGGTCATAGTACTGAAGCGCTGTCCACGAACTCACATACGATGGCGTACGAAGAATGTTAGCTAGATAGAATAAGTAGGAAATATCTCCTTTATTTTTATTATAAAAATCCGCAGGTATATAAAGCCCATTTTTTAATAAAATGATTTCTTTGTGCTTCAATGACCGACTGATATAAGTGTCAATCGTAGTGCTTTTAAGTCCATACTGCTCGCTGAGTTGATATATGGCTTTTTTATTGAAATATGGCTGAGATTTTAATTGTTCAAGTAATATTTTTCTGTATTTCATATTTATGACAATATTGTATCAAAAGTGAAATAAGATGTCAAGAGGAAACTTAAATTATTCTTTAGATGTTAACTTGTTATTATAATAACGGTTAGGAGTACCCGAAGTTGCGTAGCAATTGGGTGGATGCTTTTGAATAAAAGCGAAACCAGATATGCCGTGTTGGGCGATGGTGAACGGAATGAAGTGGAGTGAAAGCGCAGTGTCTCCTTGAGGCGTTCTATTAACTGAGCGAATAGCGATTATTAAGAAAAAGCATCAATGCTTGGGCAAATAAGAAATAATCTCATCTACACAATCTTGCAAAGGTTTCGTTACATCTATTAAAGTTCCATAATCAAATTCTGTTGATTTTTTATGAACTACTTTTACGGCTATTTCTCCATGAGTTTTATTTCGTTTACTATCTCTATCAATACAAATTTCTAGAGGTGCTTTTAGCGTGAATACATAATGTGGAAAATCTAATCGTTCAATCAAATCATTTACTTGAGATTTCCAATAAAAGTTTCCATCAAAAACAACGGGTGTTTTTTGTTCAAGCAAGGAAATTGCATCTTTACAAGCAATTTCATTTGCTTTCTTGAAACTTTTTTGGGAGACATAACCCTCTTCTTTATCTCCAAGTAGATTATTGTCATCAAGAACTCTATCAATAGTAAAATGCTTTCCGTTTATTCGTTTTGAGAGTTCTTCTGAGATTATAGATTTTCCACAACCTAAGGGACCTCTAATAATTATGTAGTAACTCATGAAATTAAGATATTGAAGTTTGTATATAAATTTTGCCGGGGTGAAATGGATCAAAATATGGGCGAAGGGCAGAGGGGAATTAAAGAGGTGAATGCCCGAGCCCAAAACACATTATTTTTTTTCGTTTAAAACAAACCAATCTCCTTCGCTAATTACTTCAATTTTATCATCAATTATTTTTAACGCCGATTGATCATCAAGGACGTAGATAGGTCTGTTTATTTCCGCTCCTACTTTTTCAATATTTTCTTTCCTCATTTTTTTAAACCATTCTGAATTTAAGTGTGGAAGAAAATAGAAGTCTACAAAATCTAATGCTTTCATTTCTTCAGTTTCTAACATATCTTCTTCATATATTTGTTGAGATAGTTTTAATGCCAAGTCCGGATTGGTAATCATACTTCCAGCACTAACGCCTACATATACTTTATCCTTTAATAATTTAGGTAGTAGTTTGGTCAAACCAGTTTTATTTACCCATCTCATTAGGTGATAAGTATTTCCTCCTTCAAAAAATAGAACATCAGCTCTTTCAAGACTTGGCTTCCATATTTTTTCATCAACTGCGGAAATATCAGTAATTTCAATAGACTTAAAATTTTGTTTTTTCAAATTTATTAAATCAGTAATAAGCCAATCTTTGTCCCCTGATTCAACATTGCTAGCAGTCGGAATAAAAACTAAGGTGGTTTCTTCTGGCTTTTTTCTAGTTAATTCAAATAAAGCACTAGCTATAGAACTGTTTGTAAGTCCGCTTGATGTTAAGAGTAGTTTCATAATAATAAAGATAAATGATTAAAATTTATAAATTAATCGTTTTCGGAGCTCCGCTATTCAGCGAGGTAAACTCCGCGCCTGTCCGCCTCTGGTGGGGAGAAAACACCTCATATCCCCTTCATAATAAAAGAGAAAGAAATTTTAAAATTTTTGTTTATCTTGATAATCGTTATATCTTCTAATAAATTCGTCAATATCGTCTTTATGGATTATCATGTCGTGATACTTATCGGAATCGCCTTTTACTCTAAGGCCTTCGCCTAATTTTGGGTGATCATCAACCTCAAAAAAAACCATCGACATACCGACTGAGATACTGGGATTACTTACCACCAAAAAATCGTCTGGAAATATCCGCTAATCTGACGAATCCATCTTTATCGGCTTCAAATGTTGGCTCTTGTTGAAATGATTTTTCTTTTTCTATCGTAGTTTTGTTCTTAATTTATTAATAAGGAAGCAAAAAATCTTTCTATTTGTTCGCCCTTCTCTTGGCATAATCTAGTGCATGTTCACATTCTTGTTTATGCTCATCATCAGATCTCATTAATATGTGCCATTCAAAAAGTTTATCTTCAAGACATTGCTCGGCAGCAAGCAAAAATTCTCTCCTTAGGGACAACAAGTGTTTTTTACTAACATCAAAACTAGAGGCAGCTCCTTTTTTCACACTTAACCATGCCTCATATATATCATGTTCCAGAATGAATGGTATCAAGCCAGAAAAGTCCTTATCATCTATTTCAAAAGCATCTCTATCGACGACTATCTCAAGATTATTAACCCATTTCTCGTAATCACCTTCTTCTGAAATCTTGGTCCCGTAATTCAATATGTATGAAGCGGGTGAAACATATCTATCGATGCCTCTAGTTTCCTTATTCCACTCTTGAATTTCGTCATGAGATAAATATCTAACTTTATCTTTTGCGAGCTCATAAAAAGATTCTTTTGCCTCCGTCATAGGACCTTCAATTTTATGAGGATCATTTACAATAGATGATTCTGGGAATTGTCTTTCCATATTTTTGAAATTAAAACATTTCAATTAGCGCAAAAATCAATTAAGCTTATCGCACAAAAGTGGGCGATGGTGATTTCTGAGAAATTCGTGATTGAGGTATGATAAAAACTTTTACTTCTTTCTGTAAAACATTAGCAAGTTCTTCTTTCTGTGTCTCTAATTCATAATGCGATTGAAGATTAAGCCAGAATTGAGGGGAGTTACTAAAATATTTGGCGAGTCGCAAAGCTGTATTAGTGCTAATTGCTCTTTTTTCACGAACGATTTCACTAATACGTATTGGCGGTACAGCGATGTCCTTTGCTAATCTGTATTGCGTTATATTGAGAGGTTTTAGAAATTCTTCTCTAAGAACTTCTCCCGGATGAATTGGTTTTATTTTTCTTTTTCTCATATTTATTTATACTAATTTACATTCATTGCGTTCTCCCTATTTTACCTTATTTAAAAAACATGTAAAATTAAAATTGTTGTTGTTTTTATTTTTTAATTTTAATTAATCTTTCCTTAATTTTGATTTTTGAGTTTTGATTTTTTATTTATGCTTATAGATACTCACGCTCATTTAAATTTCAATGCTTTTAAGGATGACGCCGATGAAATCATTGATCAATGTTTTAAAAACGATATTTGGATGATTAATGTTGGTTCTCAATTTTCAACCAGTAAGCGCGCTGTTCAAATTGCTGAAAAATACTCTGAAGGTGTTTATGCTGCAATTGGTCTTCACCCCATCCACGCCATCCCTCATCAATTTGATGTCAACGAAGTCAGCCCATCTTTTAAGTCAAAACCCGAAGAATTTGACGCCAATCAGTATCGCGAACTTGCAAAAAGTAAAAAGGTTGTCGCTCTTGGAGAAATTGGTCTTGATTATTCTTACGCAAAAACGGGAAAAGACAAAGAAGCTCAAAAAAAAGCTTTTATTTCTCAACTAGAACTTGCTAAAGAATTAAGCCTTCCCGTCATCATCCACTGCCGAGAAGCGTGGACGGACTTGATCAAAATTCTTAAGTTAGAAATAAAGACTCTCTCTACGCTTGATAACCTTGACACCTACTTGTCGGCATGCAGAGGAGGCTTAGAAATTAGAAATTCGAAATTAGAAATTCGTGGCGTTGCTCATTTTTTTTCCGGAACAATAGAAGATGCTCAAAAACTTCTTAATATGGGTTTTCTTATGTCTTTTACGGGCGTGATTACTTTTACTAAAGATTACGACAAGGTTATTAAGGAAATTCCCTTAGAGAAAATAATGGTTGAAACAGATTGTCCTTATGTTACCCCCGTACCTTTTAGGGGAAAAAGAAACTTACCATTATATGTTGAATATGTGGCCCAAAAAATCGCTGAAATTAAAAATGTAAGTTTTGAAGAAGTCGTAGAACAGACGACTAAAAACGCCCAGAATTTATTCAAAATTTAAGCAACGCGTAGTCAAGCTGTGCAAAACAACATTTGTGATTTATTCGCCTTCTTGCATAGAGAAGGTTTTTGGGTGTAGAATAAAAATGAATTATCAAGAGGTTTTGCACAGATTATCAACAAACAATGATTTTGAAATGAACTTATCAGGAGTGATAAGCTATCTGTGGATAAAAAGTGGTTTTAAATAGAATCGTGATAAAATGAATTAGAAATGTGTTCTTAATTCTTCTTTTATGACTATCGAAGAACTTTGGCAAGCCGCTATCGGCGAAATAGAATTATCAGTTTCTAAGGCCAATTTTATTACTTGGATTAAAAATGCTAAGTTAATTGATAAAAAAGAAGGTCATTGTATCTTGGAGGTTCCTAATCAATTTACGAAGGAATGGTTGGAAAATAAATGCAATACCCTAATTCTTCGCGCATTAAGAAATGTTTCTCCTGAAATAAAAAAAGTTATTTATGTAGTCGCCGAAAGACATCCTGATCTTCAAATAGTTGTGGCAAACAGATTTGTCTCTGAACCGCAATTGGGTCTTTTAAATAATAGAATTGATGAAAACACCAATCTTAATCCAAAATATAGTTTTGATAATTTTATCGTCGGATCATTCAATGAATTAGCTCATGCCGCCGCCTTATCTCTTTCCGACGCTAACAATCTTGGTAAGGATTACAATCCTTATTTTGTTTATGGAGGAGTTGGACTCGGCAAAACTCATTTAATTCAGTCTATTGGCAATTCTTTGGTCAAAAAATATAACGGAAATATTAAGGTAAAATATGTTTCTTCAGAATCCTTTACTAGCGAGCTTGTCAGGGCCATTCAATCTCAAAAAATGGAAGAATTTAAGAAGAAATACCGCAAAATTGATGTTCTTATTATTGATGATGTTCAATTTCTTGCTGGTAAGGAAAAAACTCAGATTGAATTTTTCCACACATTTAACGCTCTTTATGAAGCTAATAAACAAATTGTCATCAGCTCTGATCGTCCCCCAAAGGCCATTCCTACTCTTGAAGAAAGATTGTGTTCCCGTTTTGAAGGCGGTATGACGGTTGATGTTTCTTATCCAGATCTTGAATCGCGTATGGCCATCCTCAAATCTAAATTAGATAATTTTGATATTACTTTACCCGATGAAGCAATTAATTTTATAGCAAGTAAAATACAGAAAAATGTTAGAGAGCTTGAGGGCTCCTTAAATAAAATTGTTGCTTATTATAGAACTAGTAGCGCTACTCCGGATATAGCAAAAATCAAAGAGCTCATTGGAAGCTTAATTGTGAGGCCACCAAGACATATTTCTCCAAGTAAAATTCTTGATACCGTTGCCGAATTTTACGAAGTACAATTAAAAGATATTATAGAGGGCGGACGAAAAAAAGAACTTGTCAAACCTCGCCAAATTGCTATGTATTTTTTACGCGAAGAACTTAAAGAGTCGTATCCTTCAATTGGAAAAAAACTGGGCGGACGAGATCACACAACTGTTATACATGCCTGCAATAAAATTGAGAGAACTAAACAGACAGACGAAAATCTTGGAATGGAGTTAAATTTAATCCAGGAACGGCTTTACAACACTTAGGATTTGCATTTTCTGTCAAAGAGCTGGCTTAATATACCTAAATAAGTGGAAAAGTTAGGGAGAGAAACTGGATAAAACGGAGAGGGAGATGGTGATAACTTTGGGAAAAGAAAGGTTGAGAATAAACGACTAAATATTATTCCTAATTCGTCCATGACTTATCAACATTTAATGTTGCGTAAAAATGAGAGAAAAAGCTTATTAGCGTTAAAGAAAAAAAAGTTTTCCCCAGAAAATCATTAGTTAATAATAATTAATATTAATATAATTAAATATAAATATAAGCATTATGAAAATTATTTGTCTTCAAGAAAAATTAAAAAAAGCAATTAATATTGTAGAAAGAATTACAGGGAAAAATATAAACCTCCCAATTTTAAGTAATGTTTTAATAGAAACTGACAAAGGGCGACTCAAAATTTCGGCTACAGATTTAGAAATTGGATTAAATGTCTGGATTTCAGCTAAAGTAGAAACAGCAGGAAAAGTTACTGTGCCCGTTGGTATATTAAGCAACTTCATTTCTTCATTACCCCAAGATAAGGTTTATATGGAAACAGATAAGAATGATTTATTAGTTAAATGCGAAAGCTTTAATGCTACAATCAAAGGGTTAAGCGTAGATGATTTTCCTATTATTCCCAAGTTAAAGGATCAGCCATTTTTAACGCTTAGGGCTAAAGAAATACACAAAGCTATTTCTCAAGTTCACCCGGCGGCATCATTTTCCGACACGCGACCTGAAATTGCCGGCGTATTTTTCAGATTTAATCCAGACGGAACCCTGAAGCTGGCAGCAACTGACAGTTTTCGCTTGGCGGAGAAAACATTAAAAAACGCTATTCAGACAACGCAAGAACTGTCTCTAATAATTCCCTTAAAGACGATTATTGAATTAGCTAGAATTTTGAACGAAAAAGATATAGACATCAGATTAACGATTAAAGAAAATCAAATCCTTTTTGACTTGGGAGATACCCATGTAGTTTCTCGTTTAATTGAAGGTCATTTTCCTGACTATGAGAGAATTATTCCGCGAGAGTTCAGGACTGAGGTTATTGTTGAAAAAAATAAGCTAATAGAAGCTATTAGAATAGCTAGTTTCTTCGTAGCTAAAGCCAATGATGTTTCCTTTAACTTCAGTGCCAAAAATGGCTTAGAAATTGAATCTGCTTCGCAAGAATTAGGCAGCCATCATTCCACGCTTAAGGCTGAAGTTAATGGCGACGATGTAAAACTTGTTTTTAACTATAAATATATTGTTGATGGTTTAAATAGTATTGATAAGAGTAAGGTAATCTTTCAACTTAACGGTAAAGAAAAACCATTATTAATAAAAGGAGTCAATGATGCAAGCTATATCTATATAGTTATGCCTGTTCGTGACACCGATTGAAATATATGGCCTTTAGAAATATTGGGGAGGTTATCGCGCATACCAAGAAAACAGCTAAGTTTAAAAGAGGTCTTGAAAGAGCGAGCGTTTTTGATGTAGCGCGTAAAGTTATTGAAAGGTTAATAGGCTTTAACAAGCACATCTTTGACCAAGAAATGAATTTTGAATTTAGAGGAAGCGTTCTGACGATTAAATGTTCAAATAACTACTTAGCTCAAGAAGTTAGGTTTTACCAAGAAGAGATAAAAAAAAGAACTAACCAAAAAACGGATAGTTTTTTTATTAAAGAAATTAGAGTTAAAGTGGGGAAATATTAATTACCACAATCTATGTTAATTTATGTTCGGAACACATTGGTTTTGTCCTGACGGCAAGACGATAATCAAAAAACCGCTAGTTTTAAGAGCGGCTTTTTTATTTATGTCTTATATTTCACGGTTCGTAATTCCCAAAACCAGCCAAAACATTAAAACTCCTTGATTAATAGTAAAGAAAAAATGATCAAATAGGCCAATGCATAAAAACGTGAAACTTAAAATATAAAACATAAAATGTTTCAAGTTGTAAGTTTTAAGTTTTAGAAAGTTATTTTGCAATAAAAAAAACAAAAACAACACAAATAAGATTAATCCCAGTATTCCCACTTCACTACCTATAAGCAAGTAGATATTATGGACTGGCTGGTATTGCCAGTTTTCTAAATCTGGATACATCGCCTTGAGCTTGACTATAAAATTTTCCAATCCAATTCCCGCAAAAGGGGATGTTTTTACTATTTGGTAGGAAGCTTTATCATAAAATACCCTCAAAGACACGGCTTGTTCTTCTTTTTGAATGCTAAAACGGTTCGTTAAATAAGGTAAAAAAATTAAAGAAAAGATTGCGAGTGATATAAATAAAACTAAAATCGGTTTTAAAATTTTTTTGTTTTTTGTTTTTAAATAATTATGGACGAAGAGAATTATTAACGATACTGATCCAAGTAATAAAACGGCCCTAGAGAACGTCAGGATCAATCCTAAGCTAATTATAGGCAAAGAGAAGAGATAGATGCTCTTGTGCTTTAAAGATAGATATACGGCGCTATAAAGAGCTAATAAAAGAAAACAGGCCAAAATATTTGGATGAGCAAAAGTTCCGTAGCTTCTCATGACCTTGCCTCCCGAGAGATCTATTTTAGCTACGCCTGGTAAATTAGAAGCGATAACGCTTTCTCCTAAATATCTAAGTCCCAGACTAGACTGATAAACATATTGTCCTAAAGCGATTAATGATTGAATTAATCCTCCCAACGTAAAAATCTTTAATATATTTAGGAATATTTTTTTTGTTAAATTTAATTTTAAATATAAAAATAATCCAATTGCGAGTAAAATTTTAACCAGAAAATACAAACTTATTACTA
>Ga0163203_1000183_pt1 | contig 16487 bp, 11 predicted proteins | sample PL_2010_330m_FD_113534 | JGI IMG/M metagenome (GOLD analysis project Ga0163203, IMG submission 113534) | Freshwater microbial communities from Powell Lake, British Columbia, Canada to study Microbial Dark Matter (Phase II) - PL_2010_330m | ecosystem: Environmental > Aquatic > Freshwater > Lake ... | reverse complement strand
CCTTTCCAGGACTTTACTGGCCAGGCCTTCCTTGGGGTCGCAGTGTATCCTGAGCATGGCCTTCCTGTCCCTGCGCCATATATTGGCGTCTTCATAATCGGTCTCGAACCCGCTGACTATCTGTCCGATAGGAAGTGTCTTGCCCAGTTGCGGGCTCCAGACCTGGATGTCCTGCATGTTATCAACGTTCAGGCGTTCTTTTTCAGGCGCTCTCGCGACTATGGGTATGAGGTCCTTCTCTTCACGGTAGACTCCGGTCTGCGTGCCTGAAAAAGATTCCTCAAGGGTCCTTGCCAGGATCGGCCGGGTTATGCCCGCGCGGCTGGCCTGGGCTTCAGCGTACTGCGGCCGCACGACTTTTTCCTGCTCCCTCCACTCGTCACGGATAGTAATGGCGCCACCGTCCTCCCGCATGATCTTCTTGACCCTGGTGGCAAGCTGCCGCAGCACTTTCCCGTCCGGGCCGCTCAGCCGCAGCTGTATCTTGCCCCCGTCCCCGGGACCGAGCTGCATCTTTTTCACTCCTATTATCGCGTTCGGCAGAAGTTCGGACAGGCGCTCTTCTACGTCCTTCTTCATGCCGTCGATCTTACGGTAGTCCTCGACGTTCACGATGAACTGGGCGTAGCTCGAGCTCGGGTATTCCGGCGAATAAGTGAGTATATAACGCACATTACCGCCGCCGACAGCCAGGGCCACGTTCCGGACGCCTTTCATGTTCATCAGGTATTCTTCAGCTTTTTCGAGTTCCCTGGCAGTATCGTCTATGTGGGTCCCCTGGGGCAGCCAAACATCCACAAGGAACTGCGGACTCGTGGAGTTCGGGAAGAAGCTCCTGGGGATAAATCCAAAACCGAAAAACGCGATAAGAAAAAGCGCCACGACAACGCCTACCGTCTGCCACCTGTAATGCAAACAGGCCTCAAGCCATCTTCTGTACATCTGGAACAGCTTCCCGCCGTAAGGATCCATCGGCTTGCCACCATCCGCGCCGGGTTTCGGCCCCTTAAGGAATATCTTACAGAAGAAAGGCGTCACTGTAACAGCCGTGACCCAGCTCATCAGAAGCGAAATAAGGATGACCTGGAACAGCGTGCGGCAGTATTCACCGGTGCTGTCCTTTGACACCCCTATAGCCGCAAAGGCGACTATCGCGACCGCTGTGGCGCCGAGAAGAGGTATCGCGGTCTGTCCCACTACCGCGGAAGCAGCCTGGATACGCTCGCCGCCCGTCTCTATCCTTACCTTCATGCCTTCGGTTACCACTATAGCGTTATCCACCAGCATGCCAAGCGCTATGATCAGAGCTCCCAGTGATATCCTTTCCAGCGTTATATGGCAAGCGCCCATGAAAAGAAAAGTGCCGCATACGGTGATGAACAGGACCGCGCCGATGATCAGGCCGCTCCTTAGCCCCATGAATATGAGAAGGACTATTATGACAATGGCCACTGCCTCCACAAGATTTACCAGAAACCCGTTCACGGCTTTTACGACCGATTCTGACTGCAGGTAGATGATCTCCGTCTCTATGCCTAGCGGTATCTGCGGCATCAGTTCTTTTCCCCTCTTTTGCAGCGCTTCGCCCATGGTAACGACGTTACCGCCCAGAACCGTGGATATCCCGAGCGCCACAGCGGGTTTTCCGTTGTACTTCATTATATTGATCGATGGCTCCCTGTATCCCCGCTTTATAATAGCCACGTCCTTGAGGTACACGAGCTTGTCCGACCCTTCCGGGCTGACAAGCAGGTTACCGAACTGTTTTTCAGAGACAAACTCACCGGTCGGGTTGATAGCAAGATATTCGGGCCCTATCTTTATCCTTCCCGAATCGACCGCGATATTCTTATCCTCGAGCGCCTTGTAGATATCATCGGGAGATATGCCGAGCTGCGACATCTTTTCGCGGGACATTTCCACGTAAACGGTCTCCGGCTGTTCACCGTAAAAGACTATCCTTTTCACGTCCTTGACAAGAAGCAATTCACGCCTGAGAAAGTCCGCCACGTCCTTGAGTTCAGCGTAGGTAAACCCCTCCCCGGTCACGACGAAGAAGACACCGTACACGTCGCCGAAGTCATCGTTCACAATGGACGGGCCGGCGCCAGGCGGCAGCCGGTCCTGATAATCGTGGATCTTGCGGCGGAGCTCGTCCCATACCTGCGGAAGGGTCGCCTTATCATATTTGTCCAGCATCGTGGCCTTTACGATGGAGAGGCCGCGCTCGGACCTGGACTCGACAAAATCAAGCTGGCCGAGTTCCTGGACAGCCTTCTCTATCTCGTTCGATACTTCCTGCGACACCTCATCCGCTGACGCTCCCGGATACGGCGTGTATATCACGGCTTCCTTGATGGTAAATTCCGGGTCCTCCAGCCTGCTCAGGTGTTTATAGGCGTTTATCCCCGTTAAGACCACAAGCACGGTCAGGACCGTTGTGATCACGCTTTTTCTTATCGAAAGTTCCGCTATGTTCATTGCGGGTCCGTTCCCCCTACTGTCTTTTTCATGAGATGGTAATCCAGCTTGACCTTCGTGCCTTCCTGAACCTGGTTTACTCCCGAGACCACTATCCTTTCCCCGGCTGAAAGGCCGCCAAGGACCTGGATACCGGCTGTTCCTGTGATCGCGCCGACTTTCACTTCTCGCTTATGAACGGTCAGGTCCTTCGGATCAACCACCCACACGAAAGATTTGCCCGTTTCATCGGGAAATACAGCTGTCACGGGAACGGTTATCTCCTGTTTCCCGCTGATTTTTTTTAGATCTTCCGGAGAGATCCGGGTCTGAAGCGAAGCGGTCATGCCGGGAAGAATGTTGACCCCTTCGGGCTGGGGCATTATCACTGTCACTTTGTATGTCTGTGTTTCCGGGTCCGCCTGGGTGCTGACTTCCTTGATCGTAACAGGAAATTCCCTGCCCGGGGCAGAGTCAAAACTCACCTCAAGCTTTATCTCGATCCCTTCTTTAGCGCTGGCTATTACACCTTCGGGCATATCAACGACGATCTCTACCTTTGAGACATCGTTCATGCTGAGTATGTTCTGCTTGTCCTGGACATATTCGTAATTTTCCACGAACTTTTCCCCTATGATCCCGTCGAAAGGCGCCTTAAGATATGTATCGTTCAACGCGTCGCTGGCCTTATCCAGCTCGGACTTCGCGACGTCGCGTTTCGCGCGGTACAGGTCAAGGTCGGCCAGAGGGATCGCGTCGTCTTCATAAAGGGCCAGGTAGCGCTTAAAATCCGCGTCTGCTTTTTCGTATTCCGCCCTGGCCTTTTCCTGCGCCACGTTAAAGTCGCGCGGGTCTATCCTTGCCAGAAGCTGCCCCTTTTTGACCTTATCCCCCTCGTTTATGGGCAGATCTACAAGGGGTCCGGAAACCCTGAAAGACAGGTTGACCCTCTGCGTCCCCTGCACCTTTCCCGGATAAGTCCGCGTAATATCAGCGGCGCCCTGGATGACCATCGTCTTCACCGGCCGAGCGATCTGGGACTCTTCCGCAACTTTTTTTCGGCCGCATCCGTTCAGGAACACAATACCCGTTACGAGACATAATATAATACCAGATCGAGCGATCTTCATATATTCTCCTTATTTACGGGCTCACTTCAATGCCCTTCTCAGCGAAATATTCCCTCAACTCTTCCAGCCACTCTATTCTCTCATCCCGCGTCGCGAATAACATAAAACGGCCCACTGCCCTGTCCAGCTCGGTAAGGTCCTGAAGGAACCTGTATACAGCTATCACGGCTTGACCCTCCCGGGTGAACTTATCCCTCTGCGCGTCTATCAGGTCGGTTATTGATGCCGTTCCTTTGGCGTATTTCTTCTGCAGGATGTCATAGTTCTTCGTGGCATTCACCATGGCAGTGTAGCTGAGTTTTATGTTCGGGAACGAAAAATATATCTTGTACGCGGCGGTCCTGACATTCAGCTCTGTAAACTGTTGCGTTAGATATTTCTTAAAGATAAGCCCGTCCATCTCGGCCCTCTGCTTGTCAACATTGAAACCTTTCGCGCCTCCTTCAAAAATGGGATATGAGACATTTATGCCCATATACCAGTCGTCATGATCGTTCTCCGGTATTGTGGCGTAATATTTTTTCTCTAACCTCTGATCGAGATACCCGTCAAGTCTTGCTTCGGGAAGGAAGAACTTCCGGATTGCCAGGTCCTTTGTGTTTCTGTGCTGCTCAACGCTTATCTGCAGCGCCTTTATCTCAGGAGAATACACCATGGCGTTTTCTACCATGAAATTTATGAACACCCCCAGCATGTTCTCATTTCTGACGAATTTTTTTATCTCCCCGCCGCCCAGATAATACCTGGTCAGTTCCATTCCGACATCCTCTTCGGCGAACGGCATCTCCTGGGGACGGTCCATCAGCTGGTTCAGCTCGACCCTGGCTGTATATATCTCGGACTCGGCCCTTATGAGCCTGGCCTCCTTGTCCGCGACTTCTGACTGCCACCGGAATTTCTCTTCCTTGGCCCCTATCCCAATATCAAAGCGCTTCTCTGCCACCCGGAGATGCTGCCTGGTCGCTTCAAGGTTCTGGGCATCCACCTTATAAAGGGATTTTCGTATAAGATAATCAAGATATGTCCAGGAAGTCTCTTCAGTTATATCAAGACTCTGGGAATGCCTTCGCAGCCTTTGGATCTGTATCTGTTTTCTGCTGTTTTCTATACTGACCAGCGCGGGATCGCTGAATATGAGCTGGTTTAACGTGAACCTGTTCTTCAGGTACCGCTTGGGTATGAGCCCGACGGCTTGCTTCGCGGTCTCGGAATCAAAGACATTAAATTGAAGATTATATTCAATGAACGGCAAATAATCCGCCCACCTGAGAAGATTGTTCTCCTTGGCCACTTTGATCTCTTCATCCCTGATCCTGAAGATCGTGTTATTTTCCAGAGCTTCCTCTACGGCCCGCAACCACGTGAGCTCTTCTCCATAGCCCTCAAAAGCATAAAGGACCTTAGCGTCAAGCATCACGGAGAAAGGTATGGATACGCCTATCTCCCGCGCGGTCCGCGCGTTTATAACGAGCCGTTCCTCTATTATCTTGAACAGAACAGGCAGGTCCTCTGCCTTTTCGCCCCTGAATATCCTGTCAGCGTTCAGAGCCACCCTCCTGGCGAACTTGGTGGGAGATCTCGGCACAAGACCGGCCAGGATACCTTCCTCGATAACATCAGAACCCATCCTGGAGAACGTGCGGACATCTCTCGCATCCAGTCCAGTTATCAGCTCGTGCCTGTAACCCCCGGTAAAAAGGTCCGAAGGCGTAAGGTAGAACGCCTCTACGTTTTCCGTGTCAAGCTCTTTATCAAGCTCGGCAAGCGTTTCTTCGGCTGTCCTCCCATATTCCACAAACACTACCTCGGTCTCTATGTCCCCGGCGTCGCGCAGGACTTTTTTGACAGTATCCACGTATTCCCTGTCTATGAGCACATGCAGCTTTTTAAAAGGCACTAATTCCTTGAAAGTCTTGATATCATTTTCCAGCTTGCCCTTTGTCGCGAGATAAGTGAGATTCTTCCTTCCCGATGTCCCGTCCTTGAACGGCATGCTGAAAACGTCAATGTCATACACATCAGTAAGTATGACCGGCTTGGGCAGGTCCCGCTCATCCAGTACGACAAGACCGGTCATCATGCCCACGACGATTATAAGGTCGACTTTTTCCTCGCGCAGGAGCGTGTCGAGTTTTTGACGGATGACCTTCGCGTCGTACTCACCGAACACGTCATCAATATATGTTATCGGATACCTGTTCTCTATCAGTGCGGTGAGCTCTTTTTCTATGCACTCTATGGCCTCTTTGACGATGTTGTCCTCACCGTCGGCGATAAACGCCACTGTTCTGGGTTTCCTGCCGGGGTATCTTTCTTCCGAAGACAGATCCTGACCGTGCACACTGCCGGCAAGAAAAAATACAGAAAGAAATGCGGGAATACAAAAATTATATACTATGGATCTTCTTGTTATCATTATGATAATAATACCTGGCTTTTGCCCAAACGGCAAGCCTCCCCTTTGATCATAACCAACACCAGCAGGGACAGGATAAGACAGGCCGGAATTAAAGTCAATCCAACGGCATATGGATTTGGAAAACCGGCAAACTCAATAAACTTTATGCTATGCCCTTCATTGATGTGGATCAGCCAGCCTATTGCCGGCTGCATAAGAAGCGCTCCGAAACCGCCGCAGAGAGCACTCGTGAACGACATAGCTGTTCCCAGGACATCTCTTGAAACGGTCTTTTTTACAATAGAGAAGGGAATAATGTAAACAGCACTTGAAAACCCAAGGATCACCAACAGTAGAAATAACAGGTCATAAGGCAGTCTGACATAAAGAATAATACACATTGAAACCAAAGAAATAATAGGCCCCCAGAACATGAACTCTTTTTCTTTCTTAAACTTATGACTTAGCCAGGCTATGATCGGATTTCCCGCAGCGGCGCCTACAAATAACAGGACCATACAGCTGGCGGCAAATCCGAGCCCGACTGGATATTTGCTTCTGATAAACGGAATACCCCACAATCCACCGAAAGATATCAGTGGAACAAAAGTCAGCCCCGTAAACAGGCTTAAAAGTCGCAGCTGCCTGTTCAGTAGAACACATTTGATCTTATCCACAAGAGACTTCTCTATAGCTTCATTTTTTCTTTCTGTTTCCTCAATAGCTCCCTCATCTGTTATCATCCCCCCGGATCTGCGGTCCTTAACCGCACATATGATCAAGAAGCCTATAACTGCGGCAAAATAGGCGCATAGGAGTACTGCGCTCCGCCAGCCGTAATGTATAACGAACATGGATAAAAGGTCAGCCCCAAACGCGGCGCCGATCATTCCAAGCATCTCTGTAAATCCTACTACAGTAGGAAACAAGTTCGACGGAAACCAAATGGCGGCCAGACAGAACGCACACGGAAATGCCGATGCGGCAAATAACCCCATGGCTATTCTTGCCGCAATAGCTGAGGAGAAAGAACCAGCCAGTGAAAACAGGACACAGGAAAAAAATGTCCCTACTACAGATATGGCCAAAATCCTCTTTACACCGTATTTATCAATAAGCGCCCCGATCGGTATCTGCATAATTGTGTAAGTATAAAAGAAAGACGATGCAACAAATCCTATGCCTACGTTTGTAATATTAAATGCCTGTTTAAGCGGATCTACCATGACGCTGACCATGATCTGCAGAAAAAACACAAAAAACGCAAACAGCGCGGACGCGCCCCATATCAGCCACGGCATAATAACCTGTTTTTTCTTTACGATATCCATATAGTCACATTATAAGTCAGGGGTCCACTGAGATTAAGATGTCCGAGGGTCGGATAAATCCGACCACTGCTACGCCGCCGATTCCCGCTCCCGATCCGCCAGGAGCACGACGTTCTTCAGGTCTTCCCCGCCCACCGCGTCCATCCAGGCCTCCTCAAACCCCGGATCCTGCGCGATCTGGGCTATGGCCGCGAGCAGCTTGAGATGTAGCTCGTGATCTGTGGAAGGCGCTATCAAAATAAAGATCATATGCGCGACGTTGTCCTCGCGAAAGATGACCCCGGATCTCGCCCTTACAAGCAGGACCCTGGCCCGTCCGGTCTCAGCCTCAATATGAGGTATTGCCAGGCCTTCGCTGACATAGGTGCTCGCCTGTTTTTCCCTCTCGATGAACTTCCTTAAAAGTTCCCGGGGATTGATCTCGTACTTGCCCCCGAAAAAATTCACGGCCCGCTTGAACATCTCCTCATACTTGACCGGCTCCTCTATTTCCATGAAGTCAGCGTCTTTGACCAACTCATGGAACCTGTCCTCGGCAAGCTCATCCCTCTGCAACACGATATCCCTTAACTCGGTGAGGATGTTCTCGGTAGGCACTCCTTCCCTTCTTCTCAGGACCTGCCGTTCCATAAAAAAGAGCAGCGCTGAATTCTTGACAACCTTGTCCCTGACGTAGAACTTGTACCAGAGGAAGGCCAGAGACAGGAAGACCAGCATCAGAAAAACATAGAAGTCCCCCAGCCCTTCTATCAGGAATATCCCGCCGATTATCGCCAGTATCTGCAGGTAAGGATAACACGGAGCCCGGAACTTCGGCCTGTAACTGGATATCTTGCTTTCCCTGAACAGGATAAGCGTGATATTCGCGAACACGTACAGGAGTATAAGGATACTTGAAGCCACCTCGACCAGGTCGTCAAGTTTCAGGAACAGGACCGCGCCCATAAAAGCGCCGGTAAATAAAACCGCGATATATGGGGTCCTGAAGACTTTGCTGACCTTCTGAAAAACTTTGGGGAGGATCTTATCCCTGCTCATGCCGAATGGATACCTTGAAGCCGTTAATATCCCCGCGTTAGCGGTAGTGATAAACGCCAGGAAAGCTCCGATATCGACCGCGATCTGCAGGCCTTTACGTCCCACCATGGCAGCGCCGTCGGAGATAGGGGTAAGTGATCCCGCGAGTTTGCCGGGATCAAGGATCCCTATGGTCACGATTATCGTCAACGTGTAAAGGATCGAAGTCACAATAAGCGCCCAGAATAAACCGGCAGGCAGGTTCTTCTGGGGGTTTTTCACCTCTTCAGCTATGGCCACGATCGTGGTCAAACCCCCGTAGGATATGAACACGAAACTGGTCGTTGCCACAATAGCGCCCCCACCCTTACTGAAAAAATTGGCAAAATGTGACAGGTTCACAAGCGACGTCCCCATAAAAATATACGCGATGAGGATCCCTACAAGACCAACGACCATGATCACTTCGAACCTGCTCGCTGATTTAACGCCCAGGAGGTTCAGCAGGACAAAGAACAAACAGAAAGCCAGGGCTATCAGGTTCAAGGGCCAGTTGAGTATCTTGGCAAGGTAAGCTCCGATACCTATCAACGCGAACGCGCTCTTCATGCTCAGGGCGAACCAGGTGCTGAATCCCGCGATCGTGCCTATAGAGGGCCCGAACCCCCGCATGATATAGAAATAGTCCCCGCCTGATTTAGGCATTGCCGTAGCAAGCTCAGCCATGCTCAATACAGTGGGAACGCATAAGAGGCCGGCCGCAATATATGAAATAATGATGGCCGGCCCGGCTTTGCCGAACGCCATGCCGGGCAGAATGAAGAGTCCCGAACTGATCATCGCGCCTGTGGCAATACAGAAAACATCAAAAAATTTGAGATCTTTCTTAAGTTTCAGTTCCATATCCAAAAACGCAGGGACGCGATCTATCGAACCCTCCCACTATTTCTCCTTGCTTCTTTTCACAAGAGGAATAACCCAGCCTACAAGAACCCCGATAAAAAAGCTCAAAAATATTATGATAGCCCTGCTCGTCGTGATCGACCAGAACAGGAAACGGATCTGGACCGCTTCATAATTCTGGACCGTAAAGACCACCAGGAGAAGCATCAGCACCAGGACTACTATAAGGATCCCCCTCTTAGTCATTTCTCCTCCCTGCGACGCATCATCCTGCCGCCGTCCTCTGGCATCTCTCTTCTTTCCATCATCACACGCTTATCCCTGTGCCAGATCTTCCACCCCGCGACCTTCACACAAAAATCCGCGATCCCAAAGATAAACGCCGCGATAACTATAAGTATTATTGTCTGCCAGAACGCTTTCCATGGCATGACCTACCTCCTTTTTAGTGGCCCTGATCCTCTTTGGGTTTACATACGTCTTTTATCTCTTCGAAAAATAAATTCGTCCTGAAATCCGTCGGTTTTACACGCCAACTTTCGGTGCTGAAGACCGGTTTCCCCACTCCGACCTTGAACGCGTCAGCGACCAGTTCTGAACAAAAATATGATTTCGTTATATTGAACAGCCTGTCAACATAATCGCCGTATTCCCCTGAAAGCCAGGCGCTGAACATCGGAGGTATTATTGTGTTTATGACATAAAAAACAAGGCCCCACGAATCATATTGGCATTTTCTTTCGACCTGCTTTCTCCCGAATTCCACCAGTTTGTCAATATCCTCCTCGTTCATATACTTATGCCTCAACGCCATCATCTTATAACCTTTTTTTTCATAATTCCCGGTCAGGTCCCGTTCAATAACCCCTTTTCCCCCGGTCTGAGCCTCGATAACCGTATTCCTGGCGGTATATATGCAGGCGTGCGTCCAGTACCGGTTCTCTGTTCCCTGTGTCAATATATTCGCGGCTTGTATGGCCGCAGAATACCCCCAATCGTCTCTTCCGGTCAATATTACATCCCCTTTTTGCAGTTTATTAATATCGAATGTATATGATCTCTCTATTTTTTCTTTCTTCGCGTTCCGTTTTAACGTGCGAAATACCGGCAGAACAATAAAGATGATGGGGATGATATTGGAAAAAACAAAAAGGAACATACCTGGCATCTCTCGCAGCGTTTCATGAAAGCGTATGTTCCTCCTGGCCCTGGCATAGATCGGAACAATAATACATACCAAAATAGCAATGAGCGCTAAAACACCGAGTATTATGAACCCGTGGATCAATACAAAGATTTTCCCGAATGACATAAGAAAATGATGCATTATAAGTCCACCCCGCTTTCTCAGCTAGAACAAATTAAGTATGCTTTGTATCGCGGGTATTGTCAAGGCGGTGTCAGGAGAAAAAGAGGGACAGATACCATTTTTGGTGACAACATTTTCAACAAAAATGGTATCTGTCCCTCTTTTTCTCCTCTTTTTCTTAATCCGTCTCCACTTTGACAGCCGTGAGTTCCCTGGGACCTGTCCATGTCCCCTCACACTTCACAATGTAGTTCGCACGCAGCTGCTGAAGCGGTATACGCACGTCTTCCTCTCCCTCTATCAATGCGGTGTTAGGAACTATCACAGTTACTCCGCCGATGAGCAGTTGACGGCCTTCCGAGTCAACCCGGCTGATCGTACCTTTGAGCTTGTCGATCCCAGCGAGCTTCTTCTCGATACTGCTCGCTGACAGCAGACCGGGTTCCGTGAAAAACCCGTCAATCTCGACATAATCACCGACTTTCAGTCCTCCGAGATCTATGCGTCGATCCATCTCATCCTCTATCTGCGCAGTCTGTGAAGCAACCCGGACCCCTGAGACCTCGATGATATTGCCCCCAAGATCAACCACTGTGATCTTCCCCTTCACCTCATCAGCAAAACAAATGCTGGCGACAAAAAGGATAAGCACCAATGGCAACAACAACTTCAAACCTTTCATCTCCCCACCTCCTTGTTTGATACTATCTTTCTATTTTCAAAAAAAACCCACAGACAGCCGCCTGTGGGTTTTATACGATCTCCCCGGACCGGCAGCTGACTGCCTTTGCCTTACGGCTTTAGGCTCTTAAGCTTTGCGTCCCACGCTTTCGCGTGGTCTGCCTTTTTCGCTCCTGTATAATTTCTTTTTAAAGTATCTTACTTTGTCTTTCTATAATCTAACCGCAAGTATACCTTCTTATTTTTAAAAAGCAAGTTCTTAATCCGAATAAAAAGGGGGACAGACACCATTTTTGGTGACAGTATCTTAAACAAAAATGGTGTCTGTCCCCCTTTTTTCATTGATCATATCGACCAGTACTTTTCTCTTTATTTTTCTGGTCACTGTCTTGGGAAGTTCCTCTTCCCAGATATCGAAATCCATTATTCTCTTATGGACAGCCAGACTTTTGCTTAAACGGGCGATCTCAGACGATATCCTGTCCCTCATTTTTTGCTTATCGGTTCTTTCGCTCTCTTCGAATAATTCATGTTCCGGCACAATAACGGCAAAAACCTCTTCGTGTCCTTCGCGCAGGCCCCGGGTAGCGATCCTTCCCAAAACGGACATCTCCTTTATATAAGGGCTCTTCCCTATGACCGCTTCCACCTCTTCCGGAAAGACCTTTTTGCCAGTGCCTAAGGCTATCAGATTCTTCAACCTGCCGGATATGTGAAGAAATCCGTTTTTGTCAAAATACCCGAGGTCGCCCGTAGAAAACCAGCCGTCTTTCATGACAGCCCTGGTCTCTTCCAGATTCCTGAAATAGCCCTTCATCACGTGCGGCCCGCGGGTCAGGATCTCACCTTCAAGGGCGGCATTGCTCTCTTTAATGATCCTCACGTCAACTCCTGGCAGTGGCCTGCCCACAGAACCGAATTTAGTCATCCGGTAGGTATTGACCGATATCACGGGAGCGGTCTCGGTAAGGCCATAACCCTGCAGCACCCTGAACCCCATGGCATTCAAGTCAACCTCTATGTCAACATCCAGCGGCGCGCCGCCGCTTACGAACCCGCGCAGCCGGCCGCCAAATTCCTCATGAACGGGCCTGAACAATAATTTCCCGATCCTTATCTCGAATTTAAGCAGAAATCTGGAGATCGATAAAAAGGTCTTGAACACTTTTTGCCTGGAAGGGGACAATTTATCCGCCTTTTTCATGATCCCGCCGTGGAGCATCTTCAGTACCAGAGGGACGCAGATCATGGCCGTGGTCCGGCACTTTCTCATAAGCGGAAGCAAAGTGGTGGGTTTTAGACTGTCGCAATAAGTAACACATGACCCACCGTACAAGGGAACGATCAAACCGCCTGTCATTTCCAGCATATGGTTTAACGGCAGAATGGAAAGGAATCTATCCCTGGTGCCGCAATGGATCATCTTGCTGAACGTCATGACCTGGAACAAAAGGTTCTTACAGCTGATCTCCACGCCCTTGGCGATACCGGTCGTCCCGGAAGTATATACTATCAATGCCGTGTCTTCAGTAGATATGGGGCGGCCTCTCTCTTTTCCCCTGTGCTTTTTCAACCCTTTTAACGATATTACGTCCTCTCGGCCGTTTTCGTCCAGCAGTATGACCCTTTCAATGTGAGGAAGGTCGGATCGCAAGTTATCTATCACGCCTATATATTTCTTGCTGACGAATACGCATTTTGTCTGGGTATCGTCAAGTATGAACCGGATCTCTTTGTCGCTCAATTTTATGTCTATGGGAACCACCGTGGCGGCGCATGATATGATGCCGAAGAAAGCGATCGCCCATTCGGGCCTGTTCTCGGACAGTATCGCGACCCTGTCGTTCTTTTCTATGCCCAGGTTGATGAGCGCGGAAGAAACGCCGATCACTTTACGGCCAAGCTTGACAAATGTGATCTGCCTGCTGGATCCGTCTTCCATGTTGATCCTGAGAGCGGGCCTGTTACCGTACTTTTTATTTATCGCTTCCAGGATGTCCGTAATAGTGACGTTCTTTAAAACCTTTTTGACCAGTGAATTGATCTGTGTCACAGTCTCTCCCGCACCCATTGGAGGGTATCCTCAAAGACCTTCTCTTTTCCGATCTCTGCCACAAGAGAATGTTTCATTTCGTCATATTCGATCAATTTTTTGTTTCTAGCTCTCAATCCTTCGAATATCTTTATGCTTGTCGGGGTATCCACAAATTCATCGTTCCCGGCAACCTGGAACAATATGTCCGTGCTGATCTTGTGTTTGAAAAATCTACTGTATATCTGTGCTAAAAGTATGCTTTGCAGAAGCTTTGGTGTGGCAAATCTATGCTCAAGCGGATCCGCATCGATCATCTTCTGCATCTCGGGGTCCCGCGTGCATATCCGGGAATCAAAAGGCATTCTAAACTGTTTATCAGGCTTATAGAACCTGGCTGAGATCATTTTGACGTAATCCGGGAACGAGAATTTCAGAAGGCTCCAGAAGCCCGGGGAGATGCACACGATCCCGTCAAAGAGATCGGGTTTCTTTATCGCTGTCATAAAAGCGATGATCCCGCCCATGCTCTCGCCGATGAGAAAAACCTTTTTCCCCTTATGCCTTCTCTTGATAATATTATTCAGACGGCGGACATCTTTGATGTAGGTATTCAAGGAATCTATATGGCCCTTTAGATCTTCTGTCGCGCCAAAACCCTTAAGCTCGATCCCGTAAGAAGTGATATCTTTTTCTTGCAGATATTCGGACAGGTACTCCCAGTTATTGCTGTGCCCGCCAAGGCCGTGGACCAATAGCACTATAGCCTTTGGCGAGGAGCATCCCCATTCCCGGTAAAGTATATTTCTTTTATCGCATTTTTTCATCGGTATGAATTATTGCTATTGTGAAAGGGCAGCATTGAATCTAACTTTTGTATAATATCACTTGCGCCGGGTTATGTCAATAAGAAAAGTAATATCGTAATGCGTTATGCGCATTGTGTGGAAGGAACGACTTTGAAAATCACTACTTATATTTAACATGAAATCCTATGCCGGGTTTTTCTTTTCCAATAGAAGGCTTCATGAGTTCCCGAATAGCTTCAAAAATCATTTTTATCTTTTGATCATGTTTTTCGATTTTTCCTTCCAACTGATCTAACTTATGACAAAGCTCTTTACTAGCAGATATAATCCCTCTCAATTTTACAAATGTCCGCATAATTGCTATATTTACCTGAATGGCCCTTTTGCTTTTCAAGACGCTTGAAAGCATTCCTACGCCCTGCTCAGTAAATACATATGGTAAATATCTTCTACCACCACGGTTTGAGGTCACAAATTGTGACCTCAAATGAGAAAATTCCCGTTTTGTCAGCTGAAACATAAAATCATCCGGAAACCGCTGCAGGTTTCTCTTTACTGCTTGAATTAAAACCTTTGTAGAAACTCCATAAAGCTCTGCCAAATCTTTATCAAGCATAACTCTGCACCCTCTTATAAGCAAAATCTTTCGTATAATAATTTCTTTGGAAACTGGCATTTTAATCATACAATCTCCTCCATTTCATATACGCTGTCCCTTACTATTACTATAATAGACACCTGAAAAGGGGAAATTCTTTCAAATTATTTCATCTATGTTGGCTTACGCGGCCTGCAACAACAACTGGATCTTCGCATGGTAATCCCGCAACTGCTGGACCGGCATTCTGAGTATGGGCGGCAAGGCAAGCGTTATGGCCAGGTTCCTTCTTACCGTGGAGGACGGATGTATCATATTATCAAGAGTATCTTCTGTCAGTATCACACTATCGCCGAAAAAGACTTCATACACCTTCTGCAGCCTGTTAAATACTTCTTTCCTTAATCCGGGTAATTCCTTCTCTTCCTCTTCACTTTTTTCAGCGTCCCTCCTTTGCGCCATGACCAGCGCTGCTTTGGCAAGCCCTATGGTCAATGCGGCATCAAAATTCCTGAGCAGAACCTGTTCATCGTCCTCTGCCGTAATCCCGTTCAGCGCAACAGGATATTGATTGGGAGCCATTTCCGCATCCCTGTCCCTCATCCATTCCAGCCATGCCTTTGAGACTATGGGTATTTCTATCGCGTTATCGCGTCTTGGAGTATTGATGCGCTTTTTTATTAATTCTTCAATATCTCCATCCATGCCAAATAATACTGCTTTTCCCCTTATTTCCTTTTTCAGCAATGCTACTGCTTCATATTCCGATGCCGCGTTCTCAATATCGTTTGCCAGGGCATCCGGAACATTTGCGCCATCCAACAGATCAGGAAGCTCAAATGAAAAATTCACGTTATCAAGTTCCCTGCACAAGAGGATCAAACTCGCCCAGGTCTCCATGTTCGCCTGAAGGTCCTCTTTGGGTATCAACGATAGATCCACAACAACATCCACGGGGATTCCTTCTCCAGCCGTCTTGCCAGGCGCTTCTGCCATGGCCGACTCTACCATGCTGAACAACCGCCGGTTTCCGGTATTGATCTCGCCAAGGAATTTTTCTTCCTCTCTCTCCTCTGTTCGCTGTATCACCGGCTCAACATCCTCTACTTCGTCCGACTCGTAAATAATTACTTCCCACTTGAAATGATCTATAACCGTTTTCCTGTGAAGCCATCCTTTTTCACACTCTTCTTCCAGATATTCATTTAACGTTCCACCCCATGAAACGATCCGTATCTTTTTATTCTCCGCGACTCTCTCGAGTTTCGCCAGCACCTTTCTCAATATTCCTGGAGTGAACGGATTGAACAGAAAAAACACTGTGCCCTCGCTGAGATCCAGCGCATCGGAACTGGCATCCCCTTGGATGACCTCCACGTTCCGCAACCCCCATTTCTCCGCCACCCTGCGGCATTCAGCCATTCTTTCACCCACCAGTTCGACCCCCATGGCCTTACCTGCCTGTGTCAGAAAACCCGCGGCAAGCACAGCGCGCCCGAATCCTGAACCAAGATCATAAAACACGTCATCCGGACCCAACAAAAGCTCATCCATAACATTTTTAATAACAAAGTATGGAGTCCCGTTGTATCCGGAATACTGCCCGGGATATTCACCGTGATCGATCTTCTCTTCGGTCGCGCTTTCGTGTATGTCCAGCAACCAGTCAATACACTGATCCTCCACGTCCGCAAGCTCTTCCCTGACATTGCTAAGGGTCTTGGCTATTATCATTTTTCCGCTCTCCGGATCTTTCTCGATCCGCCCGGCGAGTTTTTCCCTAAGACGGCTTTCCAATACGGTCAGATGATAATAGTAT
>Ga0163203_1000182_pt1 | contig 16491 bp, 19 predicted proteins | sample PL_2010_330m_FD_113534 | JGI IMG/M metagenome (GOLD analysis project Ga0163203, IMG submission 113534) | Freshwater microbial communities from Powell Lake, British Columbia, Canada to study Microbial Dark Matter (Phase II) - PL_2010_330m | ecosystem: Environmental > Aquatic > Freshwater > Lake ... | reverse complement strand
GCAGGTAGATTCATGATATTATATCCACTTTGCATATTAATCGCACTACCCATCTTTAATTCGCCGGTCATTGTATCTCCGGTCTTTTTAACAAGGTATACCATAAAATTGGTATTAACTTGAGCCCACATCTCCAGCACAGGAGTGGTATTGCCAGGGCTAATATCAAATGGAGTATCAACCCATATACCGACCGCCATCGCTGTTCCAGCCAATAATGCCACACAAAGGATCAGACACTTCATCTGTTTGACTCCTGTTAAGTTATACTGTAAATCCTGCCCCAAGCAGTATTTCAAACGGTTCTGCCGGAGCGGCTGCCAATTGCTCAATCACCGGTCCCGAGATTTTGATTGTTCTAACTGGACCATTGACCCCACGATCAATCTTGTTTCGAACTTCAAACACTCCATTGATTCTGGCTCCAAATGTGCCGGTTGCTAATCCCAGCAAAGTCATCTGGAACTTCAGCAGCTGAGTCTCTTTTAAATATGTCTGCCATGGGAACGATGTATGGACCGCCGGCATCTCCAATTCTAACTCTACAGTACGATTTTCCAGACTTCCACCAATCATCACGCCGGCAACAGCATTTTCGCTACCGCCATCTCCGCGGATACCGACCTCATTACCGTCTTTGAACACAAATGATCTCAATGCCAGGTAATCTGACGGATATGCCGATCCGTATGCCCCAAGCTTGAAATAACAGTTTTGCAGTACCGGCGGCAGTGCATCGAGATCAGGATATCCCATTGCGGTTACCCCAACATCGATTGTAAGGTGTTTTCCTTTTGTTTCAATCGGGTCTATCCAGCACCCGCCTTCAACCGAGAAGTTCAAACCAAAGGAAGTGGCACAATCAGCCGCGCCTTCCCGGTCAGTAACTTCTTCATAGGCTATGTGTGCCTTGTCGTAACTGTGTGTATCATCTGCATGCCGATAAGCAAAGCCAGTGCATTCATCTCCACCACCAGTCGTGATGGCTGTCTTGCCAAATCCTGCCGGAAGTAAGATGCAGTCAAGCAGCGCAGTTATATCAGTTACTTCGCCCGCATCTCTTGGAAGATACAGAGGCATTTTGTGGCTGAATACATTATGAATCAGAGTTTTCCCGCTTGGTGCCGCATGTCGGCTGTTTCGGTCGGGATCGTATAGCACAGGAGTTCCTTCCAGACTCATTACCGGGGTATGACATGGCAGTAGCTTGGCCTTTGTCATGGTTCCTGTGGTAGTTGCTGACCAGGTCCCTGCAATTATTAACGTTGATGCCGTTGTCCCGGTTAAGCACGTATACAGCTTGCTGGTGTAGAGAGTAGCAAACACTACATATACGATGTCCCCGACTACACAGCCATGGGCCGATGCAGTCGTGCAGCTCAGTTTTTCCGTGACTTTGGCTACTGTAGATATTACGATCGCATTACTTACCAGGGCAATTGCCAGGCGGCAATGTGATGCGGGTTTAGCTGTAATAACACTCATTTTCTCACCTGTAGGTTATCGTTATTGGAAATTTACAAACAATACGTCCATCTCGCACCTGTTCATACGATGCTTTGCCTGTCATGATCCTGTATACAGATGCTGCCATCAATAATGTTACGTTGATCTGTTCACAGTTTCTCATGATTGTCTTAGTTTCTGCCAGCAGTTCTATCCCTTCCTCATACAATCTATCTGGAGTAAAGGCATACGCTATCTGGCAGGTCAGTTCTATTTCATTATAGTCAACCCTCTCAGCCCACCTGCTACTCACCATCTGGCCGGCCGGTATCAATACATAGCCGTCTGTATTGTAGAGTGTGCCATCATCCCGCAATTCAAACCCCGTAGCCCGGTTAAGCCCTCGCTCTTCCAGTACGTCCTCTACTAACTTAATGGCTGTCTCTTCTGTGCTCATACCCGCTTCACCCTGATTCCTACTATCGCCTCATTTTCGGTTGCATCGGTTATTACACAAGCATCTTTCATTGCCATGACATAACTCTGTATTGCCGTGTCAAGCGATCCGGCATACTCAAACGTATTCTGATCTGCCTTGTCCTTCCATTCCGTTCCACCCTGGAATGCCAGGTCAGTACATATCATAGACAGTGTCAGACATTTGTGGGCGTCATTGAATAATGTATCGTCATCACCAAGATAGTGCAGCAGATCTACATCCTCGTAATCTGTATCATCGCTGCTGTCGTCTTTGGTGTAGGATATAACCAGTTTTCCTGTTGCTCTCTTCAAACCAGGTACCCGTATCTCTAACTTTCTATTCACATAGCCATTCTTGGCATGCCATTGCAGCGTAGTAAATGCTTCTGACTCGGTCCGGGCAAATCCTCCAACACAGAATGTCTTTCCGCTACCGGTCAAAGCCGCGTCGATTGCCAGAACATGCTCACTTGTATATGCAGTCACCAGGGCATACCCTACTCCTTTAACGGCTACCGTCTCTCCCACCACAAAAGCAAACTCTATTGCTGTTGCCACAGAAAAGCTGGTATCAAGTCTCAGAGTAGTAGAACTCGTTACTTCCAATACCACTGCGGTACCAATTGTGAGTAACGTTATAGTTTTCCCTTCCAGGGTATTCCGCTTGAAACTCGCGGTAGCCGAAGTAAAGGTATAACCAGATACAGCTCCGTCGCTTCCGGCCTTGAAAGATATCAGTGCGGATGTAAGGGTGGAGCTTGCCAGAACTCCGTCCGATCCGTTATACATATAATCGCCTGACCAGCTGTACTTGGTCAGGTTGCCTATTTTAGCCCTTAGATCGGGTGATGTAAATTGTGGTTTGATCATATCAGTTCATCAATCTTTTGACGACATCCCATACTGTCGTTCTCATTAATTGAATAATTTCTGCTCTGTGCCTCTTGGCCGTGTCTGTCAGATATCCAGCCTTTGGTGACGCCGGCAGTCTCTGCTCTTTCTTTAATATAAAGTCTAATTTACGGGTTGGATCGGACCAGTCTCCAAATGGTATGCTTTTGTCCTTTATCCATCCCTTCAGTCCTTTATCCCAGGCATCGTTTGCATGCAGCTCATGTTGCCTTCCTTCTGCTGATATCGGGATCCATAGGTACTTCTTTACCTTCGGCCTTATCGTTATCGCTTGCCTCCTCTCATGCACATATCCTGCCCACTTTACTTTATCGGTATCTACCAGCACCCATGCCTTTGCCGTTCTTCCGCTCGGTTCGGCCGGTTTCAATACCAGGGACTTTGCCAGGCGCCGTCCACCGATCCATCCTTTTTCTTTCTCGTTTGCCTTTGATATAGCTAATCCTAAAAGGTACGCTCCGCCTCTATTCACTCCCTTTACCTCTCCCTCCAGCATCGCCCCTTCTATTCTCGATGATACCCGCGCTACCTGTGTGTCAACTTTTTCCATCTTCCAGCGCCTTTTCTCTTAAATATATTACTTCGGCTGGTTCCACCGGCTTACCGCCCGAGCTTATTCTGTTTTTCCATGCCTTCATCTCTTCTGTATCCTGGTACGTCTTTGTCTTCTCAATAGCATGCCCTGGTATATATGGAAGCAGGTCATGATGGCATCTGGGCTGAAATGGCGGGCCGCCGTTTGGACACTCGCTCAGTGGTTGGTATTTAGGATCATTTCCAGATACACTCCAGATTGTTCCTTCCAACTTCACTCCCGGACATGTACTGTTCGGTGTCGGGCTCTGCCCTATCTGTACCAGATCTACTCCCGCTTCAGCGTATGTGTTGGTCCTGGCTGATATATCTAACTCATTCATCCTGACCCGCGCTACCATCTCGCTGTACTTTGCCAGGTTGTAGTTCCTTCCCTTTATCCGGATCACTTTCCCTGTTACCATGTCGGCTACATCCTTCTGAAATTGCCCGGTACCGTTTAACTCTCTGAATACTTTCTGGGCAAGGCCCTCGGTACCCTCTCCATCAAACTGTGCCTTCAGCAGTGCCTTGTTCACCCGCTTCGACATCTCTGGAGTCATATTGTTGCCAGATACTATCCGCTTTACGTTCCTGCTGGCATTATCAAAGACCTGTGTGAAGTCTCTCTGCATCCGCTGGATCTGCATCCGCATTGTCGCGGTATGCAATTCTTCACCTACCAGCTTGTCGGACCAGTTCAAAAATTGGGGATCGAATTTCTGTAACGATACCCTGGCCTTTGTAACCGCTATTTCGTATCTCCTCCGAGTGGGTCCGTCCATGGCTACATACAGCCCGCGCAACTCCTTGTGCAGTGTTGCGTCGATCCTTCTCAACTGGTTGTATAGTTGCTTCCTCCTGGATGGACTTTCTGTGCGCTGGCTCATTGGCAATACCAATCGAGATATTTCTTGCATCACTTCGATGAAGATCTCCCGCATCTCTTTTGGTATCATAAAACGAGACGGCATACATCACTCTTTTCCCTTGCTTTTCTTAGGTGGGGGATCTGTCTTGACCTGCTTGATAGGTTTCTTCCTGCCATAGCCAGGCTTAGGATCTCCGTTAGGGTAGTTTGTGTTCGACATATTGACCTCTTTAGTTAAATACCGGCCGCAGTTGCCCACGGCCGGTACCGGAGGCTCGTAGAATGAGAGTAGAGCCTAATTACTTCTTCGGCGCGGCGTTGGCTTTGTCTTTCGGCGCGGCTTCTTCCTGGCCTTCAATTTCAATCTTGAACTTTTTCTTTCCCATTACTTCAGCTTGAAGTGTTTTTGCTTCTTCCATTGTTTTCAATGGGATCCGGACATCCTCATCCTTTCCGATGTCCGCGGCTTTATAAACGACGGTTACCATAATAGTATCCTCTCATTGTTTGTGTGTTAGTGACGGTGGAGAGTTTTCCCCTCCACCGCCTTATCTCAAAACCCCAACATGGGAAATTAGCAGCTGATTGCCACGCAGAGCTGTTCTTCCTGGACTTCTATGTCGTACTGACAGTCAATCAGGAACTCTTGGCCAAGACCATCGGCTGTTGCTTTCTGGATTACCCTGAATGTAATCCCTGTGATCGGATCGGTGATCGATTTGATGAAACGTCCTGCGCCGGCATCAACACCACTCAGATTTCCAAAAGCAATTCCGCACCATTCACGCTGGAATGCCAGGCATACGTAATGATTGGTATCTGGGCTGTATATCTGGTTTGAACGGCCTGCAACCCGGAACTCAAAGAAATTCGGAACGAAACTGCCGCCCGGAAGCGTGTTCCGGGTGAAATAGCTCATCTTCTGGATGTCATCATCGGTCTTCATCTGTTTTTTGACCGAAGGATGGACTACCAGAGTTTCCGGCATGCCGTCCTGGACTTCCAGAAGCCGAACAGCCTCAGCCAACCGTTCGCGGCTGATCCCTGCTCCCAGGGTTCCTATCCGGTTGGTTATCAGACTTGACTGTTTTGCCGCAATAGCAGTTTCAATCGTGTTTACCAGCAACTTTACCCGGTAAGGCACATTCTGTGCTGCCATGCTCTTCACGCTCGATACTGACATCTCACCGTCTTCAATATGAAAGCGGGTCAGTTTGTGGGTGGCGGGAAGTAGATCAACCTTGGTGTTAGTCTGGCTGGTTACTCCAGTCAGCTGGGTTCCTTCGTTTTTGGTTTCTACTATGCCAGCCCCTATCTTGGTCCATCGGGCTATTCCACGGACTGATCCGTGGTTATAAATTCGCGCTGCCAGGGCAAACTGGTTCCGCAACGCCGGCAGCACTCCGCTCAATATTTCCAGGACGTACCCGGTATAGTCATTAGCGAACATGCAGCCCAGCGGCTTGAACATACTTGCCATAATCAGAATAATAAATGTTCTCATGATCTATCCTTAATCTGTTATTCCGGCAGCGCCAGTTCTTAATCCTTCCACGGATCGAACCCAGGCTGCTGGCTTTGGTTATCATTTTGACGAGCTATCGCCCCCGGTATCCGGGGCAATACTACCTCATCTACTTTCTTCTTTGAGGTCAGAAGCCCGAGCTCACTGTACTCGTTAAACCTGTCAACGTTTGCTTCCATGTCTGCCAGGCTTAACTCCTGGCCGGCTTCCGCTTTCTTGAATTTCGCAGAGATCTTCTCGTCTACGTCTTCCATTCCTTTCATCAGCCGGTCATGTTCGCTTTTCACGCGGCCTATGTACCGTTCTTTGTACGGTTTCACTGCTTCCAGTTCCTCTTCCCGTTCTTTCAACAGCTTTTCATGTTCTCCGCGCTTCAAGGCTTCTTCATCCGCCTTTTTCTTTTCGGCTGTTTCCCGGTCTCTCTCTTTTTGAGTAAGATTGCCAATTGTTCCCTGGAGTCTGTCAAACTCCTTCTTTGAGATAGTAACCTTTTCATCAGGGAGAGGTTGGTTCGCCGGATCGGCGGGGGGATCCGCGGGTGGGTCAACCGGTGGGTCGGCCGGAGGTGGATCTCCTGTCGGGCCTCCTTCCGGTGCATATGACATATACAGCAGCGGAAAGAGACTTCTCATAAGGCGTTTCATAACATCCTCATTTGTTTTTATTAATTGTGAAAGATCAGTGCGGGACATTCCCGCTTTCTGTTAATCTCGATTATAGTAGACCGTCAGCGCATTGTTCAGGCTGTTGGTCTCCTTAACCCAGAAGCAATTCTGTGCTGAATAGTTCTTCAGCTTTACCATCTTATCGGCTGGAAGGGTAATTGCTGTGTTGGTACCGCTTTCTGTTCCTCCAACATTTACTCCCGCTAATGTAATCGACGGCTTCAGATACACATGGCCTGTCGTACACTTAACCTGGAAGTTGGTAATCGTTCCCGGATACAGCAGTTCCACTTTTGTCCACGCGGTCTTGTTCGATACCGCTATGCTGGTAAAGGCATTAAATACGGGCGTGTTTGTGGTTGTAGCCGCCTGCACGACAATTGCCAGCATAATTACAACTACGAGTGAAATAAGAATAGGTTTGAAAATCTTCATTTTTGGTCTCCTGTTATTTTAAGTACGTAACTTAATTTGTGGTTACAGTTTACTATGTTGTTTATGGTTTGTTTTAGTCACTTTGTCCACTTCCTTCCATTTCTCTTCGAATCCTGCATACATACGAGTAGTCACAACTCAAATGCCTGGATATCTGGGTCGCGCTATACCCACTCATCAGCAGCTTCTTGATATTGTCCCCGATCGGCGGTTCCTGTCGATACGGAAATCTCACAATGCTTCCTACCAACTTCCAGCATATCCTTTTGTATGCCTCTTCTCCCGCCTCCTCTCGTATCACATCTAATGCCTCAGCGTTCTCGCTCATTCTTTTGTATCTAATGGTTTAAAGTTCAGTACATCTTGTTCACGATGGATATTCTTCGCAATTTCTACTGGATCTCCGCTCAATCCAAGTAGTTTAATCCCCCGGTCTGATATTGTCTCTATATCGATACCGTCGTTCTGTCTCAGCGTTGTCAGGTTCTCCAGCTCTTCCTTAACGTCGGTAGGCAGTACCGCGTCACAGACAAACTCTGCATCCTTTATAGTTTTCGGAAATAGTGTCTTGTATCCCAATGAGTCATTGCCCGCCCAGCACTCATCAATCAATACCAGGAGATCATCCCAGTACGGCTGCCGGTCATCTCTTCTGTTGCCTATCTTGGATACTGTAGGGCCAAATATGATCTTTATCTCCCTTTCCCGCAGGTTCGATACTTCTCCCAGTTCTCCTGTTGCACCCTTTGTCAGATCAATCGCCCGCAACAGGTCCCACCAGGTGTTTTTCTTTTCGCTCTCCAGTGCCGTTACCATTGGCGAAAAGTCTGGTATTTCCATGCTCCCGTTCTCTCCCAGGTAATACATCATTCCCGACTGGTACTTTATTGTTATCTGTCCATTTTTGTCCGGATGTCCCGGTCGATTGGATCCTGTTACCCCTATTGGCGGAATCAACAGCTTTGATTGTGTCTTCAAATCTGTCAGTATCTGGTGATACTTATCTATTGTTCCCAGCGCAACAAAGAAGTCGCTGGTCCCATATTCATCATAGTCAAGATCTCCATTTGGTATATGCAGCAGTGGGATCCGGCTGAATGGCAGCTTCTTGTATGCCCCGGTCAGCCATTTATTAAGCGGCTTTTCATTCCTCAGAAATGTTTCAATCTGTGTCTCTGTTACATATGATGCCCGCATCCCTACCGCTTCAGTTTTACTCTCCTGTACAGATCCGTCATCGAATACGGTTCCGCTTTTCCCTATTATGTAATTCTCAACATACATATCTCCCTGGTTGTCATATGGGGTTTCCCACAACAAAAATACCTCGTTTTCTGAATAGGGGACATAATAGGACGGATGCTCCACTTCTGTCATGACTGTCTTTCGTATATCATCCCAGTACACCTTGATCACTGTATCACCATACCCGCTCGCATGCTTCTCGCTCAACCTCATGTTCTTAATCAATCGTGTCCTCTTTACCCACTTCTGGATCTGTTTTTCGTCTTCTTCTCCAGTAACGAGATGGATCCCTTTGGCGGTCAGATTAGAAAACAATGTTGCCAACATCCCTAATGTTCCCGGATCAACATAATTATTGGCCAAACTTGTTTCCAGAGACGGATTCACATCCTGGCTCTGTCCCATCATATAATGATCTATGACGTGATTTGCCTGCAGCCGTCTCTTTTGCCGGGCGGGTATATACATCCTGGTTACCGCAGTTGTCCTATTCGCCAGGATTGCTGTTCTCTGGTCAAGTATGCTGAATTTTGTGCTCATCAGATATATCTCGCTACTGTTGTTATCCCTAATTTTTCCCGTGCCATATTTGCCAATGCCAGGCTGTTCACACAGTCATCATGCTCACCTTCAGGCGCCGAATACTTGATCCGGCCCGTCGGCCGTATATCAGCCTCAAATATCTCCATCTCTTTTGTCAATGTGTTCAGCTCTTTTGGCCAGCTTACTGTCTTCCTTTCAACTGCCATAATTAATGTCTCTACCAGCCTTACCTTGTTATTGTCCTTCCGATAATCTATCCCGTTCACATTCAAATGGCGATTCCATAATGCTTCCTGGACCGGATCCCCTACTCCGGTAGAGTCTACATATGCCTGGGCATCGTTATACTTCTTCAGCAGCTCTTCTGTCCTGTCATACATATGCTCCCACGTCCTTTTGTTCATCCGGTCGTATGCTACCACATGCCCCTGCTCTTCCACGATTATGATCACAAAGTAATCTTTCAGCCTGGCAGGGTCTATTCCGCCATAATACCTGGCGTTATGCTTGGGCTCTTCCAGTTCTCCATAGATCACCTGCTTAAGATCTCCAAATACCGCGCTATCATCATCGAGTATCTCTGCCATAAACTCCTGCCTGTATACTCGATCCGGCAATTCGTTCTCAGCTTCCGCTATTTCAGCCGGTTCTATAAACGGATTCGCTGACGTTGGACACTGATATGATGCCCAGCCTGGATATTTTAAAGAGCCATCGGGATCATCTATCCCGTTTGTTACTTTCTTATATTTTGTTTCTTCCCATACGAATAACCGGCCGCGAGTAAACAACCGGTATACCCAATTCTTTCCTTTCGGTACACCTATAAATAGAGCCCATCCACGGAAGTCTGCTAATGCCGGTCTTATATGCTGCGTCCAGATTACTTCCTTCATCATTGTACATTCGTCTAAAACTACTCCCTTTAGCCCTTCCCCGTCCAGCGAATCTTCGGCCTCGGCCGTCCTCATCCATATCATAGATCCATTTGGCAGATGGATTTCCTTGTCGACTTCCCGGATGATCACACCAGGCACTTGCCGGAATCTCTTCTTCAGCAACCGCCAGGCACGTTTTAATGATGCCGATCGCCAGGACAAGCCCACCCACCAATACATACCTGGATCTTCGATGACCGCCTTGGTGGTCTTGTCTATACCCAGCTGTGTCTTTCCGAACCTTCGGGCACATAACGCAACTATAAATCGTGCCAGTGAGTATAATATCGGTATCTGACCGCGGTGTGGCGGCCGCATTTTTATAGTCATTCCCATTAGTCATCTTTGGTATATACGTCATCTTCGCCTATTACCTTGTCATCAAATACCATTTTTAATCTGTTATCTTTGATCTCAACATTCCTATTCTCCGTCGCCATTCCCTTCACCCGGACCAGCTCCTTCAATGCCCCTATCCGGTCTCGAAGCTCAATGTCGGTAACCACTACCTCCATTGCTTCTTCTTCATCTCCTCCCATTACTGTCTTCCGGATCTTTACTTTCTTCAATAGGGTCGTGTCAACTCCATCTTTCCTCAGCGTCTGCAAGGTAATTCCCCGGCCTAATTCTTCAAAGTCTGCCAAGTCTCCACTGAACGCGATCCTGGCTAATGCTATCTTGATCCTGTCGGCCGTTATTCCCTTCTCTTCCAGCAGCTCGGATATTGCGTCCGCAATCTCAGGTTTTCTCAGGTTTTCCCAGCCAATCGAATATGCTGTCTTTTTACTGTACCCTGCACTTATCGCTGCCTTTGTGGCATTAAATGTCTCCAGATAATGCAAAACAAACATCTGCTGCTTCTGGTTCAGCTTATCGAATGCCTTTTTGACGGTCTTTTTTACCGTTGCCTTCTTCTCCACCTTCTTCTTGACTCTGGGCTTGAATCCCTGATGGTTCCCAGGTGCAAATCGTCCGTGTTCATCACGTCCGTTGTTTTTCCGTTGTTTTCCAACGGGCTTTTTAGCAGCCTTCTTGACGGTCTTCTTTACCGTCGTCCTTTTCTCTACCTTCTTCCTGGCTGCTGTCTTCTTGGCGGTCTTTCCGGCCGCCTTACTGGCCGCAGTCGTCTTTGGTTTTGTTTTCATTTTAGGTTCATTGGCTCGCGCTTGCGCTGCTCTTCCCTGTCTCTGAAGTTAAGCTGTTTCCGGATCATCATTTCACTCACCGGATTCTTCTTGTTGTCTCCTAGCGTATATATCCTCTGTCTTGTGCTGGCATTCCATTCAACTCGCACTGGCACAAACTCTATGTCCACATACCTCGTTACAGGATGATTTGTTACCTTTATTCCCTGCAATGGATTGAATAATGGTGTATCTATCACATTCAGAATACCTGTCCACCGCACTCCCGACAGCATCGCCCAGATCTCCTCGGCTATCTCCTGCCCCAGCTCCGACCTGTCCACAAGGTCCTGTCCGTCCCATACCGCATCGCCAAGAGTATCATCCACCATAGTCATTATCCTCGCTATTCCGTATTCATCGTAAGCATCTCCTCCATAATCATCTCCTGCCCACCCGCTCGTATCCCGCGGTATATCGATGCGCCATCTGGTGTCCTTACCATACAGCCCCGCCTTTGTCGTATAGGCGAATGATGCCGGAGACGGCAGGGCATTTCCGTAATATGCAAACTGCTTTGTTGTTGTCGCCTGACTCTGCAGCTTATATCCTTCTGTATCGATGCTGCTCTTGTCCGTCGTTGTCATACTTATCCACACCAGCCCGAAATCTCCCGGCAGCGGAGCCGATGTCGCCGTTCCCGTTCCGTCCCCCCAGTAGTAGCTTACCGATACCGTCTGCCCTGGTGTATATGGATAATCAGAGTTCACAAAGCCTGTTACATGCGATCCGGATCCTATTGCTGTTTCCGCACTGTGGCCTCCCTCTATAATTACCCGGGTAAAACAATTGTCCAGTACCGGTGATATACTGTTCAGCCATGGCCTTGTCACTGCATCTTCACAGTCATATTCAAGTGGAGTTACTATCCCGTCTGTATCGTACATTTCATACGGCGCCGGCTTCAGTTCACTGTCTGTTGGATCTATCCACCATCCATATGCCGGATAATACTTATTCACTATGTCGTCGATCACCGATCCGATGCTCATCGCATCAAACTGATGTCCAAACGGTACTCGGTCAAGATCCTGCCATGGTCCCGTCGGGGTCCAGGTAGTATATACATCTCCTATCTCCTCCCAGTTTTCATAGTCGTCCTTCCACGCTGCTATCTGCCCTGCCGTCAGTGGTAGCAAATCAGTCACAAGCGGCAGGTTCTGTCCGCTGAACTGTTTCAGTCCGTTATGAATGATGTCCTGGACTATCAACCCTACTGTCCATCGTTTCAGCCTGTCACTCGCGTCTGTTGCTTCTGAATACCCGTATTTAACCTTATTATTACGCTCGTCCAGCCCCGACTGCAGGCTCCTTCCAAAATACGGCCAGTCGTATAGCCATCTTTTATAATCCCAGCATGTGCAGATATATACTCCCTGCTGCTCATCATATCGTAGATCCTGTACCAATCCCTCAAAAGCCGGTTCTCCGCTATATACGGCATCCGTATACTTCATCTCTACCTTTACCTGCGGAGATAGATCTATGGTCGCATCATTTATCAATACCGCTTTTACCTGGAATGTCAATTCAAACCCTGTTCGGTCTCCTGTCAGGATCACATCTCCTAAGGCATCAAAATAAACACTGTCAGCATACAGTTGTATCATGTGTACTTACTCAGCCGTACTTCAAGTTTATACCCTAATGCCGGCAGAGACCCATATGGCTCTATCACACTTGCCCTCAGTAACCGGCTTTTATATGTCTTTGAGTAATCCGCTGTGATTACTTCCGTTTCTGTATCGTAGATTCCCTCTGAATACATCACCAGAGTCCCAATATTTCCCACATCGATCAGCTGCTCCATCCTTTCTTCCCACCATACTCCTTCTCTGAAGTATCCTATATACTCCCTTATATATGCCGCTCCGGTCGGAATAGTATGCGCCGCGCTTATCTCAACATACCACATGTTTGTTCCCACCAGTGACGGCTTTCCCGCCGATGTCTGGCTCGGCGCACTTGCTATCGTATGCGCTGTCGCATCCTGAAACGTGATGGTCTGGCCGTTCATCCCCCCCATTGTCGCCCCGCTTGCGTTTGTATCAAACCGGCAGAAGGTCGTATCCCATACCGTTACAGACCCATTCACTCTCCCTATGGCATACTGATCAAACGCCAGAGTCAGGTTCTTTGACATCGATCCCGCTTTCCCCTGAATATATTCTTCCCATTGATCTTCACTCGCTGGCCTCTCTCCTCCCGGAAAACTGAATACGGTGTTTTGTTTCACTGTATCGTTTACCGCCATCAGCAGGCCCATGTAATATACCGTCGCGCTTCCATCAGGCTGAAACGTCACATGCTTTCCGGCTACTTCACTCATAATTTATTCCCAGACATATGCTTTCATTACGTCGTTCAGAGATAGGACCTCGTCTTTCATAGACATAAATCCGTTTGTCATTGTATTTTTCAATTCTTTTATTGAACTCACCACCTCGTCCGCTGCTGCTCCCACATCGTCAGTTCCTCCTCCTCCATTTCCGGATTCTTCTCGTCTCTTCCTCTTCACCGACTCAGGTGTCACCGCGTTCATTGCTATTCCCTGTAATCTGTTTGCTTCATCCTCGTTTCCTTTAGCTCTCGCCTCATCCGCCCGTCGATTGTACCGGTCATATATCGACTGGCCTCCCGTGCTTGCCGTCTGGTAATACATCTTGTCCACTGCCTTGTCAAAGGTCTCTACCGCAGTTTTAAAGGTGTTTGCGCTCTTCAGTGCCGGAGTCTCTTCTCCCACTTCTCCTCTCTTTGGCTGTGTTTCCTCCATCTTCTTCGTAAATTGTTTAACCAGATTGTCCAATGCAGGATTATTCTCCAGGATTGGTGCCAGCTCGGTTTTAAACACACTCAATAATGATGCACGTTCATCATCATATTTTGTGTTTCTGTCTGCATCTCTCTGCTTATTCGCGTTCTCTCCCGTCCCTCTAATAGCAGCAAGCTCCGCCAGGTACTGATCATAATACTTGCCATTCTTATTCATAATCTGCAGTTCAGCGATCATTTGTCCCGTCTGCTGGCCGAATACTCGGAAATCTCCTTCACTCATACCGGGCGGCCGATCAAACCCTTCATTCTCATACGCACTTCCTTTTACACGCGCCCTAGCCTGGTACTCTGCCGCTCCCTCCCGCAAACTCTGTGCCGCACTACCCAGCCCGGGGATGCTATCAAAGACTGTGGCCAACCCCATCTTCATCATATCCATCATCCGGTCCACTACCGGTTTCAGATTGTCCCACATTACCTCTGCTACCTCTCTAAATAGCAGCTTTACATTTCCCCTGACATAATCCAGTGTGGCATCAATAGTCGCATTGAAGTCATCTTCCCCCAACTTCCCTTCTTTGTTTAATTTCTTTACTTCTGCTATAAAGTCAAATGCTATTCGTGTTTTTCGAAACATTTCTGTCAATCCAGCCGCAGGAGCTGCCAATGCCTTTCCCAAATTCTTGAAAAACTCCACAGTCCCTTTCGAGTCTGCAATTTTCGCCATCTCAATATTCAGCGGTTTCATCGCATCATTGATAAACCGGCCGGCAATGGCATACGTATGTTCCCAGGCATTCTGCTTGCGCTGCTCGCTTCCTTCAAACGTCTTCGCCGCCAGTGCAGCCTGCCCGCCAAACTCAGTGTTCAATTCTTTTATTATTAATTGCTGTGCTTCTGCCGTCTTTCCGGTCTTCACCAATGCTTTGATAACGTCCATCTGGGACTGATTGAAATTAACTCCTTTTTCCCGTAATGCTGACACTCCCAAGATTGGATCATTTAACGCTTTTCCCAGTTGAATTGATGCAGATTCCAAACTCCCAAACATTTCTGTCATGTCTAATGTAACTGCTAATGCTTGGGGAAATGTGTCATGCCCTATGTTTGTAAAAGTCAACAGCATCTTTTCCGCTTCCATCACCTGGGCGCTTGAAAAGGTCGTTGCTTTCCTCATCATATTCGCCATTCTCTCCATTTCTTTGGCTGTATACCCCGCCGCTCCCCCGGTACTCTGGATCACTCCCGCCAATCCTACCAGTTGCTTTTCTTCCGCCGATGCCGCTGCACTCAACTTCGATCTGAATGCAATCACGCTTTGTGCCAGCTTAGATGGCAAATAGATCGCTGCTGTTACTGCCGCGGCTAATTTAAGTGATAATTGTGCTGCTACGACGCCTACTGCTGTAGACATTGACTGCTGAAAGAAGTTTGAAGACTTTTTGGTCTGATTTCTAAATGATGCCAGTTCTCCACTGTAATCATCTTTTATTCCTAATCCTACATTAATATCATTGTCAGCCATTTCACTTCCGCCCAAACATTGTTATTACAGGACAAGCATTCTCCGCCGGATCTTCCGGCATCTTTAACCGCAACAGATCCAGCATTCCGTTAAACCTCGCCGGCTGGTCCAACATCCCTCCCGCATTCGGCAACAGCCCCAGCTTATCCACCTTGTTCCTCCAGATCATCAGGTCATATACCCACAGAAACCCTTCTATCGCCATTTTCTTCGGGCATGTCCGTAGATATACCGCTTTCTTATCTCCATCCTCCATCACATCCTGGTATCTCATCCCCGTGTCACCCTTCTTCCATTCCCCTTCAGCAAAACATCCACGGAACTCCTGCTGCTCTTGCTTTATACATCCGCTGCAGTCAAGTCCGGTGATTGTTTCCCGGAACCAGACTGCTCTGGCAAGTTTTTTGAGTCTGTCTCCGTCAGCTGACTGAATGACACTCCTCGATTGATTACTTCCAGTATCTGCTGTGAACTCATCCATTCAGGCGCACCTACCCCCTGCCCAAACTCTTCCTTTGCCTTTGTCACTTCAAACGGTGAATGATCCATATCAACCACCACCAACGAGAATATCTTCCTGTTTACTGATCGGGCCATCTGGATATTTGAAAAACACTTTTCCTGCAGTATCTTGAATATTTCAAAGTCTTCCGCATCCGTTACAGCCGGGTTCTGGTCTTCTGCCAGTCCCTGCTTTTCTCGCAGTGCCTTCCTTTTCTCCTCTATCTTTCTGGTATGAGCTGTCGTAATCTCCGCATAAGACATTCTCTCTGTCTCTAATTGCCTTATTCGAAACATCTGCCCTTCAGTTAGCGTTCTGCACACAAAGCATGTCCTGGGCTCAGTCGTGTCCTCATCCAGGTATACCTTATGCAGTGCCTTCACATTTACTATGTTTTCTAACATAATCTTCTCCTCTCATCGTTTAAATAGAAAAGCCCTCATCCGGCCCAGAGCTCTGGATGAGGGTTTATAAATGCAACGGTTGTATGTCCACGGTGATCAGCCGCTTCTCATGTGTCCTCTATTATCTCAAACCTTTTCGCCAGTAGCAATAGATAATGCTACTTTTTTCGCTTTAAGTACTATATGTTGTGGCATTTCCTTGATATCGTTGTAAAATTCCCATGTGTTAAACCGCTTGCCGCACTCTTTACACACATATCGCCGCCGCCTCGCCTTCCCACCATACAATGATCGGGAGTTTATTACATGTGTCTTATTCTTACAGTCGGGGCAAATCATTACTTAGTGTGTTCCTTTGTTATCCTCTTCAGCTTCCTCTCTATCACTTTCTTCACCGCTCCGTCTGCCGGACCAAATTCATCTTCCCAGTCATACATTTCTTTCAGCAGACCAAGATCATTCGGCAGT
>Ga0163203_1000178_pt1 | contig 16684 bp, 17 predicted proteins | sample PL_2010_330m_FD_113534 | JGI IMG/M metagenome (GOLD analysis project Ga0163203, IMG submission 113534) | Freshwater microbial communities from Powell Lake, British Columbia, Canada to study Microbial Dark Matter (Phase II) - PL_2010_330m | ecosystem: Environmental > Aquatic > Freshwater > Lake ... | reverse complement strand
CTTCGCTCATCGGGATAAGCCGCGCGACAAACATTAAAATCCATGCCATAAAAAATCCGAATATCAGGCCGAATACGGACGCCGAAAGGTTTCTTACGGAAAATCTTCTCAGGCTTAATTCTACAAGGATCACCACAATGGAAATAAGAAAACCGAACCCGGCGCCCATGGCGGAGGCCTGCACGCTCATATTACCCAGAAGCGAACCGATGTAGTAACCGGCGGTAGTGGCAAGGAAAATAAAAAACAGCCTTATTGCGATTATCGTCATGATTATACTCCTTCGTTACTCCGCATGCGTAAGCACGCGGCTTATTTTCTCTTTAACAATTTCCACGGGTGCGCCTTTATGTCTTTGACAAACGCTTCCAGGTCGTTATAAATCGTCTCCTCGACCAGGAGTTTTCCCACGGTGCCTTTCCCCTCTTTAAGCCGCAGCATAACCACGTTGGCGGAATCGGCGACCTTACATATTTTCTGTGTGAGGTATTCCGTAGAGACAGGATCATTGCCCGTAATCTGGTCCCCGTTTTTGAGAAAATTGTCTGTATCCTTTCCCGGGGAAATCTCGAGATATTTCTCGCCCAGAAGCCCGAGCGTGTTAATGGATGCCCTGCAATCCTTCTGGATTTTTACCCTGTCATCGTTTATCCAGGCAAGCACCTTTACTTTCGTTTTATTTTCTTTCTTGTCGAAAAATAAATCGATTTTATCTATCTGTCCGACGTTTACACCGGCGAGCCTGACGGGAGCACTCTGGCCGACGCCGTTAACGAAATTAAAAAGGATGTTTACATGAAAACCTTTCCTTACAAGATACACGTCTCCTATGGAAAATACTATCAGGAAAAATATGAGTATGCCCACCGCGATAAAAATACCCACTTTCAATTCGAATACCTTGTTCTCCGCATCCGCCATGATTAACCTCCTATTGTGATCGGACCCCTGGCCTCTCCGTGAATAAATTGTTTTACGACCGGGTCCCTGGTATTCTTTATCTCCCCCGGCGTGCCCACGGCGATAATCCTTCCGTTGTAAAGCATTGCGATTTTATCGGCTATTTTATACGCGCTTGTCATGTCGTGTGTAACAGCTACGGAGGTAACTTTTAATTTATCGTGAAGTTCCCTTATAAGGGTATTTATAGCGTCCCCCATTATGGGGTCAACGCCCGTTGTCGGTTCGTCGTAGAGAATGATCTCGGGCTTCATGCATATGGCCCTTGCAAGGCCGACCCTTTTTCGCATGCCTCCGGAAAGCTCCGCCGGTTTGAGTTCTTCCACGCCCGAGAGTCCCACCAGGCCCAGGCATTCGGTGACCCTATTCATTACCTCGTCTTTCTGCTTGTGATCATGCTCCATCATTCCGAAAGCAACGTTCTCCCATACGGAAAGGGAATCGAAAAGCGCCGCGCCCTGGAAAAGCATCCCGAATTTCATCCTTATCTCGCTCAACGTTCTGCCTGTCAGCTTGATTATGTCCTTTCCGTCTATGAAGGCCTGCCCCGAATCCGGTTTTAGTATTCCTATGATATGCTTGAGGAGAACGCTTTTCCCGCAGCCCGACCTCCCGATTATAACCGTTGTCTCTCCGGTATTTATGGTAAGGTTCAGGTTGCTCAGCACTACGTGGTCGCCGAAATTCTTACATAAACTTATTATCTCTATCATGGCGCATTATCTCCCTATAAAGTACATGAATGCCGTTAGGAGGCAGTCGCAGGCGATTATCAGCACGAAGCTTCGCACCACGCTCGAGGTCGTGGCCTTTCCGACTCCCTCGGCCCCTTCCCGCGCCCGCATTCCCTCGAAGCACGCTATAATGCATATCACGATAGCGAAAACAACGCTTTTATAAAGCCCGTTGCGTATGTCGGAATGCTTCAGCGGTTCAAATGTCATCTTCATGTACATGTGGTGCGGTATGCGAAGCTTGTATACGCCCACGATATAACCGCCTATCATGCCTATGAAGTTCGCGTAGATCGTGAGTATAATAAGCGAAATCAAAAGCGCCCAGAACTTCGGCGTAACAAGGTAGTTTATGGGATTGGTCGCCATTGTCTCCAGCGCGTCGATCTGTTCTGTTACCTTCATTGTACCTATTTCCGCGGTTATGGCCGCCCCGCAGCGCCCCGCTACGACGAGGGCCGTAAGGACCGGACCCAATTCCCTCACCATCGAAAGCGCGACAAGCGAGGCTATATACATCTCGGCCTGGATCTTCTGCATCTGGTAGGCGCTCTGCAAAGCGAGAACCATCCCGGTAAACAAGCTTATGAGCGATACTATCGGCAGGCTGCTTACGCCTATTTTTTCCGCCTGTCTAAAAATCTGCCTAAGCCTGAAAGGCGGATGAAAAAGCCAGAAAGCTACCTCTCCCATGAATATCCCGAGGGCCCCCACGTATTGTATGAACTCTATCGCTTTTTCGCCCAGTTTCTGGATTCCGTTTTTAATATTTAACACGTTCGCCCCTTAAAATTTCATTTTATGTTCAATGCCGAAAAAATACTTCTCTTCCTCTTCCTGTCTTTCCTTATCTTCCGTATACGACTTGAAACTTAACCTGAAATCCTCGTCCAAATATTTCTCAGCCACGACCGAAGGCTTCTCGGAGGCCTGCGTAACGTTCCAGCCTTCCCAGGCAAAGAAATTCTCCCCGGGTCCGAGCCGGACGCCTTCAAAAGCTTTCCCGTCCTTCAGTTTTGAGAGGTCGATTATCCCGCCGAGCGCCATGTGGCCGTCTTCCTTGATGATCCTGGAATCGTCCGTTATGGAAATGAGGGGAAGTTTTCCCTTCAGGTTAGCTATTATCGAATCGAATTTAAGGCCGATCACGCTGCCCTCCCGGACGGCAAGGTGCCCCAGGAAGCGCGCTTCTTTTATCGGGCCCTCAAGCGCGAACTTGCCGTTTATTATTCCCGATGCAATTTCGGCGCCGTTTTCGGAGGCAAAATAATCTTTTAGATCAAGATCCGTAACCGTCCATTTCAAAAATATGTAGTCCGCCCCCGTCTTCCCCACGTGCCCGCGGCCCTCTATCTCATCACCCATATTGAACCTGGTTATGTCCAGCACGCCTTTTTTCCTGTCGTGACTTAATATAATTTCCGTCTGGCGTGCAAAAGGCGCGTAATTTATGATCATATTTTTGAGAATAACACGCGAATTTATAATACCCTCACCGCCTGTTTTGATAACTGCCTCGCACTCGCCCGCAATGTCCATATTGCCGAATTTCAAGTGTTTGATCTTACCGGTTACCAAAAAAAGGTCCTCTCCTTTTTTGTCCACCGTTACGTCAATATAACCTTTTTCTTTTACAATGCGGAAATGCGACGGTTTTTTTTCTTCCGCGCCGCGGCGTAAGTATGGGATTTTTTGCAAAAACGGGTACCATAGCCTATAGTTTATCCGGGCCTCTTCTATCTCCAGGCGGGCGTTTGTTTCGCCGGCGTAGATGCGGACGTTCTCCGCAACGAGGTTTTTGAAAATCCCGCCGCTTACACTGCCTATTTCTACGCGGGACCCTTCCGGAAGTATTTTCTGCAGGCGGCGGCCGGCAAATTCCTTAAAAAACATGCCCGCGTGCGTTTCGTAAAATAAAAGCACCGAAGCAAGAAAAACCGCGTTTAAAAGATACGTCCTTCTCCGCCTTATGGTTTTAATTCGTCTCATTGTATGGTTTTGCTCATTCTGTCATTGCGAGCCCCACCTCTCTGTCATCCTGAGCCGAGCGAAGGATCTTATCGTTAAGATTCTTCGGCCCTTCCCTCCGGGTCTACGACCCGTAGGGTCGGAGACGGGCCTCAGAATGACACGGGCCAAGGGTCATGGTCTCATTTTACCTTTTCTTTTTTTACGGGCTTCGCCGGAACAAAACTGAACTCCAGATGGTCGCCTTTTACGTCCGCCTTGGAGTTTCCGCCGCCTTTCAGTTTTCCCGAAATAATGTCCTCGGCCAGCGGATCTTCCAGGAATCTCTGGATTACCCTTTTAAGGGGCCTGGCGCCGAATGTTTTATCAAATCCTTTTTCGATCAGGAAGTCCTTTGCTTTCGCTGTAAGTTCAAGCTTTATGTCCTGCTCCTTAAGGCGTTCCTGCACTTCCTTGAGCTCAAGGTCAACGATTTTCTGCAGATCTTTCTTGGTGAGGCTCCGGAAAACGACTATGTCGTCGACTCTATTCAGGAACTCCGGCTTGAAAACCTTTTTAACCGCTTCGAGAAGCCGGGATCTCATGTCCTTGTGCGTTTCCTCTTCTTTCTCGGAGGAACGAAACCCAATGGATCCCTGTTTTTTCAGCATTTCCGCGCCTATATTCGATGTCATGATAAGTATCGTGTTCTTAAAATCCACCTTCCTGCCGAACGAATCCGTAAGCCGTCCCTCTTCGAGAACCTGCAGAAGCAGATTAAAGACATCGGGATGCGCTTTTTCTATCTCGTCAAGCAGGACAACCGAGTACGGCCGCCGCCTTACTTTCTCGGTAAGCTGGCCGCCTTCTTCGTAACCGACGTATCCCGGCGGCGCGCCGACGAGCCGCGATATGTTAAACTTCTCCATATACTCGGACATGTCAAGCTGTATGACAGCGTCCTCGTTACCGAACATAAATTCGGCGAGCTTCCTTCCGAGAAGCGTCTTGCCGACACCCGTCGGCCCCATAAAAATAAACGAACCGATGGGCCTGTGCGGATTTTTTATTCCGGCCCGCGAGCGCTTGACGGCGCTGGCAATAGAGTGTATGGCCTCGGTCTGGCCTACAACCCTGGAGTCAAGATCCTCCTCCATCTTGACAAACTTAACCGATTCCTTTTGCTCAAGCTTGAAAAGGGGTATCCCCGTCCATTTGGATACCATAGCGGCTATATCCTCTTCCGTAACCATGATGGTTTTTTTGCCCTGGGCCTCCCGCCACTGTTTTTTAACTTTCGTCAACGCCTCCCGCGCTTTTCTTTCTTCGTCCCTGTAGCCCGCGGCTTTTTCGAAATCCTGGTTTTTTACCGCGTCTTCCTTTTCTTCCCTGTAACGCTTTATCTTTCCCTCTGTTTCTTTCAGGTCGGGAGGGGCGGTCATAGTGGAAAGCCGCGCGCACGAACCCGCCTCGTCTATAATGTCTATGGCCTTATCGGGCAGGAAGCGGCCGCTTATGTACCTGTCCGAAAGTTTTGCCGCCGCCTCGAGCGCGTCGTCGGTAAATTTCACTTTATGGTGAGCCTCGTATTTATCCCTTAAGCCCTTCAGGATCTCGATTGTCTCATCCGCGCTGTTCGGCTCAACAACTATTGTCTGGAACCGTCTCTCAAGAGCGGCGTCTTTTTCTATGTGTTTTCTGTATTCGTCAAGGGTCGTGGCGCCGATACACTGGATTTCTCCGCGCGAAAGCGAAGGCTTGAGTATGTTGGAAGCGTCGATGGCGCCTTCAGCGCCTCCGGCTCCGACCAAAGTGTGCAGTTCGTCAATGAAAACTATTGTATCGGTGGAACCCTTTATCTCATTCATCATCGCCTTTATGCGCTCCTCAAATTGCCCCCTGTATTTTGTGCCCGCCACCATAAGGGCGAGGTCGAGTATGATTATCCTCTTATCTTTTAAGATCTCCGGCACGTCGCCGGAAATTATATCCTGTGCCAGGCCTTCGACTATGGCGGTTTTGCCGACACCCGCCTCACCGAGCAAAACGGGGTTGTTTTTCGTGCGGCGCGCCAAAATCTGTATAACCCTTTCTATCTCGTTTTTCCTGCCGATTACGGGATCAAGCTTGCCATTCTTGGCAAGTTTCGTGAGGTCTCTTCCGAAAGCGTCGAGCGCCGGCGTCTTTCCTTTTTTGGTTCTTGGCTGGGCGCCGTAACCGGGAATGGAAGAGCCCAAAAGGTTCATGACTTCCATTCTGACCCTGTCGAGGTCCAGCCCAAGGTTTAGCAGCACCTGCGAAGCGACTCCCTCACCCTCGCGGATAAGGCCAAGCAGCAGGTGCTCGGTGCCTATGTAGTTGTGTCCCAGCTCCCTTGCCTCTTCCATGGAGAGCTCTATGACTTTTTTTGCCTTAGGCGTAAACGGGATGTCGCCCGATACGATGGTAGCCGGGCCGGGCCGAACAAGTTTTTCCGTCTCAAGCCTTATCTTGTCCGGGCTTAGGCCCAGGCTCGCGAGGACAGCCGCGGCCACGCCTTCACCTTCGCGTACGAGGCCCAAAAGCAGATGCTCGGTACCTATATAGTCGTGATTAAAACGCTTTGCCTCCTCCTTCGCCAAAAGAATAATTTTACGCGCCCTCTCGGTGAACCTGTTGAACATCGCCATTTTTTATTTTCCCTCCGTCAGTTTTTTCCGTATTATGTCCGCTCTTTTGTAATCCCTCTGGCTCGGGTTAAGAAGTTTTCCTTCTATTTTTTGAAGATGCGCCGGCTGTGTCAGCACAAACAGTTCGTTTATCAGCGCCTTGTCTATCTCTTTGGCTATGCCGAGATCCACGCCAAGGCGTATGGCGGAAAGAAGTTTAATGGCTTCGTTGCTCGTGATTATGCGGGCGCTCTTAAGCGTCCCGTAAGCTCGCCATATCTTGTCGGAAATCTCATCCCTGCTTCTCGATAGAAGGATATTGCGCGTCGTTTCCTCGCGTTTTACAAGCTTGTCCACGATGCCGTTGATTTTATCCATAAGGTCGCTTTCCGAATGGCCCATGGTAACCTGGTTTGAAACCTGAAAGAAATTGCCTATGGCTTCTGTGCCCTCGCCGTAAAAACCGCGCAGCGTAAGTCCCAATTTTGATATCGCCTGGAAGACCTTGCCGATCTGGTTTGTCATCACAAGGGCCGGCAGGTGTAGCATTGTTGAAGCGCGAAGCCCGGTGCCTGTGTTCGTGGGGCAGGCCGTAAGATAGCCCCACCTCGGAGAAAACGCGTAATGCATTCTTTTGCCAAGGTCCGTATCGATCTCGTTCGATATTCGCCACGCCTCGATGATGTTGAAGCCGGACTGCAGGACCTGCATCCTCAGGTGGTCTTCCTCGTTTATCATAATGCTTACGGTTTCTCTGTCGTCTACGAGCAGCCCTTTATGTTCCGGTTCAATCACGTGTTCCATGCTCATGAGGTGCCTCTCCACAAGGAACTGCCTGTCGATTTCGGTCAGGTCTTTCATTCTGAGGAAAAGTGATTTTTTAAGGAATTTGCTTTTTTCGATCGCCGCCTTAACGGCGCAGAGAATATCCTCCTTTTCCTTCTGTTTTGCCCAGTTAAAAAACTGGAATCCGTTTATGTTGCGGGCAAGGCGGACGCGGCTTGAAATCACGATGTCGGATTTCGGGCCGGTGCCTTTAAGCCATTCGCTTTTTTTGTACAGCAGGTCTTCTAAGCGCATTTCTTCGTTCCCCTGCAAGCTTACCTGCCTGCCGGCAGGCAGGCGCCCGTAGTATCCTTCGTGTATTCCCCGCGCCCTTCGCTGCCGCTCGGGATAAACTCCGGCGTGGGGTTCTATTTTCTATTTTTTCGTTCAAGCGCGCGTATCTGGTCCCTCAGACGCGCCGCCTGTTCGAATTCTTCCGATCTCACCGACGCTTCCAGTTTTACCTTCAGGTCGGAGAGAAGCGCCAGCTTGTTCTGGACAGCTTCCTTTTTGAGCGGCGTTTTTCCGATGTGAGTGTCGGAACCGTGAATTTTTTTAAGCAGCGGGCTCAGCTGGGCCCCGAAGGTATCGTAACATTTGGGGCAGCCGAGGCGGCCCGTCTTTCTGAAATCCTGAAAAGTAAAACCGCACGAAGAACACTTCAGCTTTACTTCGGCGGCGGCGTTTTGTTTCTCGCCCACAATCGGCACGAGGTCCGCCAGCCCCGAAAGCAGGTCAGCCAGGCCGAAATGTTCCTCCATCTCCGCTGATTTTTCCCTGGCGCACTGCTCGCAAAGATGAAGCTTTGTCATCTTACTGTTTATGATCTCGGTAAGGTGTACGGTTGCCTCGTTCTTATGGCATACGTCGCATTGCATGGCCGACTCCTAATATTTCACACCGTCAATCTTCGTAAGTTCCCGGAACGCCCGGAGAAGCCTGCGCGTGACACAGCCCGGCTTCCCGTCGCCTATCTTATGGGCATCTATCTTTGTAACGGGAATGATTTCCGCCGCCGTTCCCGTCAGAAAACACTCGTCGGCCTTATAAAGGTCCTTTACAACAAGCATTCTTTCCTTAAATCGTATCTTTTTCTTTTTTGCGATCTTTATGACCGAATCTCTTGTAATGCCGTCAAGCGCGCCTATATTAGTCGGCGGGGTGATAAGCGTTTTGTTGTCGACTATAAATATGTTGTCGCCCGTGCATTCGGCTACAAAACCATCATGCGTAAGCATTATGGCTTCCTCAGTGCCGGCATCGATGGCGTTTATCTTCGCGAGGATATTATTAAGGTAATTCAGCGATTTTATCTTCGGGTCGATGGCCTGCGGTAAATTTCTGCGCGTTTTGGCGGTTATGATTTTTAAGCCGTGTTCGTAGAACTTTTTCGGATACAGGGTGATTTTATCCGCGATTATGAAAATCACGCCCTTGCCCCTGCACTTTCGCGGGTCAAGGCCCAGGTCGCCCGAGCCCCTCGTAACCACCAGGCGGATATACGCGTCGGTGAGGGCGTTCTTTTTCAGCGTCTTTATGACCGCCCGGATCATTTCCTTTTTTTCAATCGGGATCTTGAGGCGTATGGCGTCCGCGGACCCGTATAGCCTGTCGATGTGCTCCTTCAGCCTGAAAGCAAGTCTGCCGTAGCTTCTTATTCCTTCGAATACGCCGTCCCCGTAAAGAAGGCCGTGGTCAAAAACGGAAACACTCGCCTTGTTACTGTCTACAAACCTGCCGTTCAGGTAAACTTTTCGTGCCATTCTTCAGCTCCTCTATCTTTCCGTCTTGTATTCTGAAGCGTTTGTCAAAATCATCGTGTATGCGCTCGTCATGCGTAACAATAACGATAGCCATGCCGTGTTTTTCTTTCAGCTCGTTTAGACAGCCTGTTATCTCCCCGCCCATTTTCGAATCGAGGTTCCCGGTGGGCTCGTCGCACAAAAGGACTTCCGGGTAATTCATGAGGGAGCGCGCGATTGCCGCCCTCTGCGACTCGCCGCCCGAAAGTTCCGAGGGCCTGTGGCGCGCCCTGCCGGCCAGGCCGACCGCTGCCAGAAGCTTTTCCGCCCTGCGGCGGATTTCCTTTTTACCGCGGAAAACCTTTTTTCCCGCCATAAGCGCCGGGAGCATCACGTTTTCCAGCACGCCAAACTCGGGAAGAAGGTGGTAAAACTGGAACACGAACCCTATTTTTTTGTTCCGTATTTCCGAACGCGCTTTGTCTTTTAAACCGTAGAAATTTGACCTGTCGAAAAAAAGTTTTCCTTCCGTGGGCCTGTCAAGTCCTCCCAGCATATGAAGAAGTGTAGATTTCCCGGCCCCGGAAGGGCCCGTGATCAAAACGGACTCTTTCCTCCGTATCTCAAGGCTTACGTTTCGCACGGCCTCTATCCGCGTTTTTCCCTGGTAATAGGTTTTCTTTAGATCTACCGCTTTTATCACGTTACCTCGCAACCGGCTTGTCTGACCTCGCAGGCCGGACCTCGCAGCCGGTCATTCATATCTAATCGCCTCTACGGGATTTAACCTGGAGGCCTTCCACGCCGGGTATAAGGACGCTATGACAGCAAGCCCCAGCGAAAACGCCGCTATCACGGCCACGTCCTTCACCACTATCTTAGCCGGTATGCTGCTTAAGTAATATATGTCGCTCGGAAAAAGTTCAAGTCCTGTCAGTTTTTCTACGCAGCTCGCGATCGCGTTAATATTTCCCGCGATAAGGATGCCGAGGGCGCTGCCTAAAAAAGCTCCGAGAACCCCTATTGAAAACCCGAGAAAGATAAATATCGTTTTTATGTCCGTTGCCCTCGCGCCTATGGCGCGCAGGATTCCTATGTCTTTGGTTTTCTCAATGACCTGCATTATAAGGGAACTCGCTATGTTAAAGCATGCCACCACTATTATCAGCGCGAGTACTACGAACATCATCTTCTTTTCTATCGCGAGGGCCCTCATCAGGTTTTTATCGAGCTCCATCCACGTTCTGACCGTAAAGGGGTAGCGGAAAACCTTTTGGAGCGCGCGTTTTATCGTATATGCGTTGAATTCATTATCCACTTTTACCCCGATTCCTGAAACCGAATCCCGCTTAAAAAGCGCTTTTGCGTCGGCTATGCTCGTGAAAACGATATTGGCGTCGTAATCGTACCTTCCCGAAGTAAACGTGCCCGAAACTGTAAATTCCTTTTTCTCATTAGCGTAAGGCGAAAAAAGCGTAACATTATCGCCTTTTTTAAGCCTCATCGCTTTCGCAAGCTCCCTGCCGACTATAATCCCGTTTTTACCGAAAGAAAGCTCCCCGGAATCGATATACTCTTTCACGTTGCTTACGGCGCTTTCGCGCTCTTCGTCCAGGCCGCGCAAAAGAACGCCTACGACAACGTCTTTGTGTTTAAGGAAAGCCTGCTCGTCTATGAAAGGCGAGCTTGCCGTGACATGATCCCTTGCGTTCAAGGTATCCATGACTTTTTCGGCGTTTTTTATACCGCCTTCTCTAAGGACGATTATGTGCGAATAAGTGCCGATAATCTTCTCCTTGATCTCTATGTCAAATCCCGTCATTATGGATATGACGACTACAAGCGCGGCAACGCCCACGATGACCCCGAGGATCGAGATAACGCTTATTGTGGAAATAAAGCGCTCCTTGCTCCGCCTTTTCAGGTATGTTAGCCCTACGAATAACTTCCAGTTCATTTTTCGGCCTTAAGCTGCGGGAACAATATTACCTCGCGTATGTTGGCTGAATTTGTAAAAAGCATCACAAGCCTGTCTATCCCTATTCCGAGTCCGCCGGCCGGCGGCATACCGTATTCAAGCGCGCGCACAAAATCCTCATCAATCTCCCCGCCCGCCTCTTCAAACCTTTTTCTCTGCTCGATGGGGTCGTTAAGTTCCGAATAAGCGTTCGCGATCTCGATGCCGCCCATGTAAAGCTCAAACCTGTCGGTGAGCTCCGGGTTATCTTTTTTGGTTTTCGCCAGCGGGCAGAGTTCCTTAAACATGTCTATCACAAAAACCGGGTGATCGTGCGCCTTCGGCTCTACGAGTTCGCCTATGATGTTTATGAGCTGCGTCCTTGAAACCTCGTCCTTCTCCAGCTTTATGCCTTTCTGCTTTAGTTTCTTCGCCCACGTTTTCTCGCCGTCCTTCGGCAATATGCCGAAATTCTCCTCCATGAGCCGTGCGAACGATACGCTCTCCCACTTCGTAAGGTCGATGATTTTGCCCTGGTATTCTATTTTTTCTTTCCCTAAAACAGCTTTTGCCGTTTTTCGTATTATGTCTTCGGCAAGGCGCATCATGCCTTCGCAATCCGAAAAGGCCTCGTAAACCTCAAGCATCGTAAATTCGGGATTGTGCCTTACGGAAATACCTTCGTTCCGGAAGCTACGATTTATCTCGTAGACCTTCTCAAAGCCTCCTACAAGCAGCCGCTTCAGATACAGTTCCGGCGCGATACGTAAATATAGATCCCTGTGAAGCGCCTCATGGTGCGTCTTAAAGGGCTTGCCCGCGGCCCCGCCCGCCAGGGGCTGCATCATGGGCGTCTCGACTTCCAGGAAATCTTTCTTATCCAGGATCTCCCGTATCTTGCTTACAATATTGCTTCTCGTTTTAAATATTTTCTTTACATCCTCATTTACGATCAAGTCGACGTAGCGCTGCCTGAATCTCGTTTCCACGTCTTTAAGGCCGTGCCATTTCTCCGGAAGCGGCCTCAGGGATTTCGCAAGGATCCTGATGTCCGAAAGCTTTATTGTTATCTCGCCCGTTCTTGTTTTAAAGAGCTCCCCCTCTACCCCCACTATATCCCCGATATCGAGCTTTTTAAGGAATGAGAATTTTTCTTCGCTGAGTGAGCCGGCTCCCGCGTAAAGCTGTATGCGGGATGTGGAATCCCTGAGGTCCAGGAAGACGGTTTTTCCGTGCGCTCTCTGGGCCATGAGCCGGCCCGCCGCCCGGACAGCTTTTCCTTCCGTAAAGTTATCTTTCAGCGCCCCGACATTGCTGTCTACGCCGTACTTTTCGCCGAAAGGGTATATGCCGAGTTTCTCTATTTCTTTCAGTTTCTCGCGCTTCTGCTTTTCTATATCGCTTGAGTGGCTCATATTATTGTACGATTATATACAATACCGGCTGTTATGTCAAATAGATAAAACCTGAAGGCAGTGTCAAGATAATTGGGCACTTTGCTTCTCCGTCATTGAAAGTGCCCACAATATTTTACATTATCAAACCTGAAAGGAGAGAACGCAATGCCTTTCGATAATAGGGTGTGCAATTATGCGCGGGAAAGAAGGTGGGGACAAATTTTACTCATACCCGGAGCCGGGGATTCCCATACTTACGATACTTCCATCCTGAAAGATCTGTATGCAACTAAACCCTGTCGAGTTTTGAAGCGCTTTTTGAGCATCAGCCGCTTTGGGGGCAGTATTAGCCTCGCTCAAAATCGGGAACGGGAAGCAGTAAGCAATAAAATTGACGGGCCCACCGGATACGCAATAACAGTTTTCGCTAAAATAAGTGCCATCCAGGTCGCCTTGGCTTAGGCCAGCAAGATAGCCACTGGTACCAATTTCGCCTACGTTCTGGTAACTTCCGTTTTCAACAAAGTACGCCCGTTGAAGAGTGCGAATAGTGCCGAGCGCGGATACTGCCTCTGTTATTATCGCTCTTTTTACGTTGCCTCTCATCAACGGAACCGCCACCGCGGCCAGGACGCCTATTATGATGATCGCTACCAAAAGCTCCACCAGCGTAAAACCTTTTTTCCCGCTCACCGTATCCTCCTCGCTGATTGTAAATATATCATAATCCCGCGCATAAGTCAAATGCCGGGGATAGGGCCGCAGGAAAAATTATATTGACATAGCGGCGCCTTTTTATTACACTTGAAAACATGAAAAGAAGGCCCGAAAGAGGCATCCTTACCATTGCTTTCGACGACGGATACTTAGCCGCGTATAAACACGCCGTCGGCTATCTCGACAAGCTGAACATGAAATCCACCATAGCCGTTTCTTTTTCTTTTATGGGCAAACGCCTCGAAAACCGGCCCGTCGTCGGCAAAAAAGAACTAAGGGCCTGTATTGAAGCCGGGCACGAAATCGCTTCCCACGGCCTTACGCATACGAATCTGCTGAAGCTAAGCCGGGAAAATAGCGAGGAGGCTTTTATCGAAATCGCCGGATCAAAAAAAGATATAAGGCATTCACTGCGGAGCAGCCCGGATTCCTTCGTTTTTCCCTATATAAAGAGGAATTACTCACGCGGTCTTTTGCTTGAAACAAAACGTCACTATAAATCCGCGAGAATAACCTCAAGCGAGCCCTGTTTCAACAAAATCCCGTTAAAAAGCCCGTTCCCGGTTGCGGGTTTTGCCGTCAGGAAAGAACATTCGTTTTCATATTTAAACAGGCTTGTTGATCACGCTGAAAAAAATAACCTCTGGCTGATAGAGGTATTGCATCTTGTAAGCGACAGGAATACCCCGAGCGCCCGCAGGCCGAAACCGTACAGGTATTTCACGCACATAGATGATTTCAGGAAGCACATTGACTACATTGTCTCAAAAAAAATAACGGTCCTGCCCCAAAAAGCCGTTGTGGCCCGCTACTTTCGCGCCGCGTAATCCCCGGCCGCCGCATTTTCATTATAATACAATTTTTTATTGACAATTTTGCAAATCTGTTCTAAGCTACATGTTACATTCGCCATGGAACATGCCGCTTACAGAAGGCTAAAAACGCCTCTCTTGATTCAAAGATGCCTGGGAAGGGATGCCCTCGCGTGGGAGGAGTTTGCCGGGAGATTCGGGTGCCTTATCGAGTTTTCCATAAAAAAAGCGCTGGCGAAATATTCGCACCCGGGTATCGACGAGAGTGCAAAGGACATCCGGCAGAATATATTCATGTCGCTCTGGAACAATAATAAACTCGCGGAAATAGCGAATCGCCACAACATTAATTACTGGCTCGTAATTACGGCCCGGAACGCATCCGTCGACTATCTGCGCAGACAAAAAAAAGACGTGCTGGTCGGGGACGAATCGTATTTCGACAAGCTGAGCGCGCCGGAGCTCATGTGCGAGGGCCCGCGGGCGGACGTCAAGGATCTCGGGAAAAGAATAAAAAACGCGTGTGAATTTCTTGCGCCGAAAGAAAAAATTATCTTTGGGCTTTATTTTAAAAAATCCCTTAAAACAAAGGAAATCGCGGAAATCCTGAATATATCGATCGGCAACGTAACGTCCGCCATTTCGAGAATAAGAAAAAAAATACGCCGCAAAATATGATTTCTTACGTCTATATATATGAAGGGGTATAAAATGCGGAAAACAGGCACCTGCCTTTCAGAAGTCGAATTAGACGATTATTTAAGCGGCGCGCTTCTCCCGGAGAAAAGAGCCGGGGCCGAAAGGCACCTTGCGGACTGCGCCGTTTGCCTTGAAAAATTGGCGTTCGCCTATCAGACCGTGGAAGAGTTTGAAAAAACTAAAAAAAGCCTGCCGCGCCGCAGGCAAGGAGCAAAACCCATGAAAACCGACCGGAAGAAAAACTTATGGCTTTTCGGAGCAATCATAGCCTTCGCATTATCGTTCTTCGTGTCACGTTATTTTGTCCAACTATTAGTTGCCGCAATCCTTATGGGAATAAAATGGATATTTGACAGTGTCAATGCCCGTATTCTCATAATGATATACGACGCCTGGAAAAAAGGCGAAAGTGACGAAGCCGGCAAAATCCTCGGAACGTTTAGCGACCGCCTAAACCGCTAAAATCCTCTCGCTCCCCTTTTTTTTCATAGTGCCGCCTGCATGCCTGCCCCGTCAGGCCCCGTAGGTCTGTTGCGGGGGGCCCTGCAAAGAATTTTAAAAAACATGCCCGCAAAAGCGCGCCTCTTGCGTCTATATATGTAGAGGCAGTGAAATATGGCCCCTATCCCGGTTCGCGGTGGATCGGGTAACGGGCTAAACGCTCATTAAAAAAGGAGGTGCGAGATGAGCGAAGTGTTGAACGTGAAGGTGGACAAAATGAACCGGCTGGAGAACGGCGGAAAGGTAAAGGCGTTTTGCGACCTTTCCTTTGGCGACCTTTTCCTTGTAAGGGGCTTCAGGGTTGTCGAAGGTGAAAAAGGGACGTTTTTAGGTTTGCCGCAGCAGATAGGTAAAAACGGCAAGTGGTATAGCATGTTTACGCCTGCCACAAAGGAAATCGCCGAATACCTTAAAGATGTCGTCCTTCAGGCCTACCGGCAGGAAGGAGAAGAGTAAAAAGATGCGCGAAGGAAACCGCGCCGTGGGCATGCGAGGCGAAGACGCCGCGGCGCGTTTTCTCCGCCGCAAAGGCTATGCCGTAATGGGAAGAAACGTGAAAACCTTTGTCGGCGAAATTGACATTGTGGCAAAAAGAGATTCTCTTATTATTTTTGTCGAAGTGAAGACGCGAAAAACCGCCTCCCTGGGTCCGCCGTATATTTCCGTAACAAAGAAAAAGAAACAAAAGCTTATACAGTGCGCCCTGTGTTACATGAAAATGAAGGACATGCAGGATGCGCCATGGTCCATAGACGTCGTATCTGTCGAGCTTGATGGGCCGGGCGGGCGCGTGAAAAAGATAGAGCATTTCGAGGACGCTATAGAGGAATAAGGGGGATAATCATGCTTGCAAAATCGTTATCGTGCAGTGTAATAGGAATAGACGCCTACAAGGTTGATGTCGAAGTGGACATAGCCGAAGGCCTGCCGGCTTTCAATATCATCGGCCTGCCGGACACCGCCATACGGGAGTCAAAAGACAGGATAAAATTCGCCATAAAGAACTCCGGTTACAGGTTTCCAAAAGGTAAAATAACGGTAAACCTCGCGCCGGCAAACATCAGGAAGGAGGGCTCCGGATTCGACCTGCCTATCACGCTCTCGCTTTTATCCGCGCTCGGCATTATAAACCAGGATAAATTGCTGGAATTTGCGATTTGCGGCGAACTGTCCCTGGATGGAAAGCTTAAGGAAATAAGGGGTGCTCTCCCTATGTCCCTGGGGCTCAGGGAAAAAAACGTGAGTAAATTCGTCCTGCCGAAAAAGAACCTGGCGGAAGTATCAAGCGTAAACGGTATAAAAATCTATACATTCGAAAACTTAAATAACGTAATAGATTTCCTGGATAATAAGATTGAAATGGCTCCGCAAAACAAAAATATTCGCCCCAAAATAAAATGCAAAAGCAAATACAGCCGCGATTTCACTGATGTTAAGGGCCAGGAACATGTAAAGCGCGGGCTCGAAGTCGCGGCATCCGGCGGCCACAACGCTCTTTTGATAGGCCCTCCGGGCTCGGGGAAAAGCATGCTCGCAAAAAGGGTTCCCACGATTCTTTCCGAAATGGCCATAGAGGAAGTCCTGGAGACATCGAAAATACACAGCGTAGCCGGCCTCCTCTCGCCCAATAAGGGCCTTGTTCTGAACAGGCCCTTCAGGAACCCGCACCATACAATCTCCGACGCGGCGTTTGCGGGCGGCGGATCAAATCCTATACCCGGCGAGATAAGCCTCGCGCACAATGG
>Ga0163203_1000177_pt1 | contig 16740 bp, 14 predicted proteins | sample PL_2010_330m_FD_113534 | JGI IMG/M metagenome (GOLD analysis project Ga0163203, IMG submission 113534) | Freshwater microbial communities from Powell Lake, British Columbia, Canada to study Microbial Dark Matter (Phase II) - PL_2010_330m | ecosystem: Environmental > Aquatic > Freshwater > Lake ... | reverse complement strand
ATCACCATCGAGGACCCGGTGGAGTATCAGCTCGAAGGAATCATACAGATGGCCGTGAACCCCAAGCGCGGACTGACGTTCGCGACGGGGCTGAGACATATACTGCGTCAGGACCCGGATATCATTCTGGTGGGCGAGATGAGAGACCCGGAAACAGCCGCGGCCGTGCTTACTGTGGCCGAGACCGGCCACCTGGTCCTGACCACCGGGCATGCTACCAGCGCCGCGCAGGCGGTGGAAAGAATCATTGACCTTTTCCCCACCCATGAACGGGACCTTGCCCAGACCCGGCTGGCTTCCCTGCTCATCGGCATTCTATGCCAGACACTGGTCCCCAAATTGGATGGCGCCGGGAGGGCGGCCGCGATTGAGGTCATGCTGGCCCTGCCGGCCGTGAAAAACATCATCCGCGAGGGCAGAATTCACCAGCTGCCCAACACCATCGCGACACAGACCCAATCGGGGATGATGCTGCTGGACCATGCCCTGTTAAACCTTTACCGCAGTGGCATCATCAGCGGCGATAGCCTGTTTTCGGTATGTAACGACCGTGAAGAGGTGGCCAAGCTCATGGGCAAAGTCGGGGTGGAGTAAAGTCAACCAAAGGCCTCGCCTCCCCCGGCCACTTCCTCATCACCCAGTCCCCTCCTGCTCTCCCGGGAGGGGACTTTTTTATAAATCTTGACTAATTGAGGAAAAACGCTCAAAATACGGCGAAATGGATGTAATTCTGGCTATTGTCTTGGCCATGTTCGGTGCTGCCGTAGGCAGCTTCCTGAATGTGTGCATTGACCGCCTGCCCGTGGGCAAGTCAATACTTCGCCCGCCCTCGCACTGTGACTCCTGCCAGCACCCGCTTTCCCCCGCCGACCTGGTTCCTCTATTCAGCTACCTGTGCCTGCGCCGTCGCTGCCATTACTGCAATGCGCCCATTCCCTGGCGGCCCTTCTGGGTGGAACTGGGCACGGCGCTGCTCTTCGCCCTGAGCTACTGGTTCTTTGGGCTGAGCGTTCAATTTGCGGTCATTGCTTTTTACGGCAGTCTGTTTCTGGTCATCGGCATCATTGACCTGGAACACCAGCTGATACTCAACAAAATCTCCTACCCCGCGATGGCGCTGGCGCTGGTTATTTCTATATTCCAGCCTCCACCGGGATTTGCAGATACCTTTTCTTTACCATGGCCTTTATATGGAATCATTAACGGCATCACGGGTGCTGCTATAGGATTGGTGTATATTCTGATTGTCTATTATATATACCTTTGGCTTCGTAAACGTGAGGGGTTTGGAATTGGAGATTTTAAACTGGTAATACTGATGGGCCTGGTAACGGGTTCAGGAATGATAATAGTAGCCATAACCCTGGGTGCGCTCATTGGTAGTGCCGCTGGCATTATTCTGCTTCTGATGAAGAAAAAGAAGTGGCTGGGCTGTCTTCCCTTCGGCACTTTTCTGGCCATCGCCACCATGCTCACCCTCATCTGGGGAAATGACATCCTCGGCTGGTATCTGGGACTGCTGCATTTATAGATTCTCACCGACGCCGTGTCCTGACCAGCCAGATAAAGAGCCAAATGAGTCATTTTTAGTCTGCGGTAACAGGCCACAGTGGTTTCTTTCAGCTAAATTTCTTTCCATAATGTTGACAAATAGCCGAATGATTAGTACAATAGTCCTGCCAATAAAGTAATGGAGGCCAGTGGTGAGGGTAAATCGGCGGCGTTCTGACATCGAGATTATTGCCGATATGTTAAAAGTGGGCGAGAATGGCGCGGGCAAGACCGAAATCATGTACAGCGCCAATATGAGCTATCGCCAGATACAGAAGTATCTCGGCTTCCTAGTGGGTCACGGCTTTATTGACAAGATGAAGATGGGCAATCCCTCTGTGACCTACCAGATAACAGACAACGGCCTGAAACTCCTTCATCTGATAAACAATATCAAAGAAATGCTTGAGCCGGATGAGGATTACAGTTTTTAGTCCTGGCATCGCATCGGCGATAATGACCTGAGGACAGCCGGGTCTTCGGGTCGTTTTTTAAATACAGAATTAAGGAGATGAGCGTGGCAGATAAAAGAATGTTAATCGTTGATGCCGACATCGCCAGAAAGATTGACGATAACCGCGGTGATATGAGCTACTCGGAGTTTCTGGACTTCCTGATTGACAGCCAGTTGAAAGTGTCGACCGGTAGCAACAATAATTACGTTGATAAAGATGAATTCAACCATTTCGCCGCGGGCATGAAAGAGCTGCTGCGCAATTTCCTGGAGTTTTTCCTCAGTTACGGGCTGGAACTGGGTAAACAGCCCCAGGACAAGACCTTTCAGGAGTTGAGCCACAAGCTACAGGAACTGGGCAGTTCCGGCAACAAAGGTAAAAACCTCTAACCCTCCCTCCCCCATTCCTTCGCGACCGTGCTTCCCTGACCAGACTAACCCACAGCTAAATAGAACTATGTTCTAGAACACAATCACTTCCCCACCCTATTTTTACGTGTCATAGTCAACTGATAGTGACGTTGGCTCGGGGGTGATTCGTGTTAAAAGCGGTCGAGCTTCTACAGCAGGGCAGGTCAGAAGAGCTATGGCAGATGTGCTGTGGCTACCTCAAGCTCTCTCTGGAGCAGTTTATGGATATACAGAAGAGGCTGCTCCTGGAACAGATAAGGTTGCTCAACGGGTGCACGCTGGGCAGAAAGCTCATGCGCGGCGCCAGACCGGAAACGGTAGAAGAATTCCGCGAGCAGGTGCCTCTGACGACCTACGCTGACTACTGCCCCGAGCTCAGCAAGAAAAGAGAGGCCCCGCTACCTGCCGACCCCGCCTTCTGGGTGCATACTTCAGGGCGTTCCGGCGATTATCCGAGCAAGTGGGTACCAATCACGCGGTCATTTGCTGAGGAACTGAGCTCCATAATGTACGGCGTGGGTATGCTTTCCAGCTGCAAGGAGTGGGGAGACACTTCCCAGATTAACGACCACCCCAAGTTCGTATACACGGTAGCGCCCCGACCCTACATGTCCGGTACCATGGCCGAAATGCTCGGCATGCAGACGCCGACGCATTACATGCCCCCGCTGGAAGAAGCCGAGGAGCTCTCCTTCGAAGACAGGATAAAGCTGGGCTTCAAGCAGGCCCTGTCCCAGGGGCTTGATTACTTCTTCGGGCTGTCCATGGTCCTGGTGGTGGTGGGGAACAAGTTCAGCGATCCGTCCAATAAGGTTGACATTCGTCCCCTGCTCACCCAGCCCAGAGCCCTGTTTCGTCTGGCCAGGGGAATGGCCAGGAGCAAGCTGGCACAGCGCCAGATGCTGCCCAGGGACATCTGGCCGGTGAAGGGCATTATAAGCAGCGGCCTTGACAGTGGTGTCTACCGTGACAAGATAAAGGCGCTCTGGGGAAAATATCCGCTGGATATCTACTCCGGTACCGAGGGCGGCATCATCGCCACGCAGACCTGGGACTACGAGAGCATGACCTTCGTTCCCAGCCTGAACTTCCTTGAGTTCATTCCGGAAAAGGAACACTTCAAGTGGCGTCTTGACCCTGAATATCAGCCCAAGACGGTGCTTCTTGACGAAGTGGAGGCTGGTGAAAATTACGAGATTGTCATCTCCAACTTCCATGGCGGGGTGATGACCAGGTACCGTCCCGGAGACATGATTCGCATCACCTCGCTACGCAATGAGCAGCTGGGCATCGAAATCCCGCAGATGACATTTGAGCGGCGCGCCGATGACCTGCTTGATTTCGTCTTTATCCGGCTCACCGAAAAGACAATCTGGCAGGCAATTGAAAATACCGGCACCGCCTACGAAGACTGGACCGCCTTCAAGAAGGAGGGACAGCCAGTGCTCAGTTTGCACCTTGAGCTGAAAAACGGCTACCAGGGCAGCGAGGCGGAAGTCGCCACCGCCATACGGGAACAGATTATAAGGTCGGACAGCCAGAGCAAAGACACGGAAGCGCTGTACCGCAATGACTTTGCCGCCATGATAGACTTCAAGGTTGAGGTGAATGTGCTGTCGCCCGGGGCTTTCGCCCACTTCACGGAGCAACGACGGGCGGAGGGGGCCGACCTGGCACATCTCAAGCCGCCGCACATAAACCCATCTCAACGAGTGCTGGAGCTTCTGACGCAGAAACCAACGGAGGTGGTCAGGGTCAGCTCCGGGACCATGGCTGAGACAGCCGCGGTCAGGTAGTACTTTAGTCCACAGCACTTTGGTCAAACGACTTTAGTTTTGCTTGACAGTCTCCATGAATGAGGTAATAATTACCTCGTAATGAATGTTTACACCCTGTTCCCGTTAATCGCTGTAATTGCGTATATACCGCTGCTGATTACCACGTTGAGCAGCCGCCCCTGGCAGACGCGTCACAAGCTTTTCATCGTATTTCTGCTTGTCGCCATGAGCTGGAGCCTCACCTCTGTTTTCCTGCGCAGCAATTTTTTCCCGCAACATAATTTCTTTCTACTTCAGCTTATTCTGGTTACCTATGCCTTTACGGCGATACAATTCTATGTCTTTCTCTCTTCTTTCTTTGTCCCAGGTGAAAAGCGCTGGCTTCCCCTCGCTTACGCAACTCTGGCCCTGGTCATCATTTTAATTGCGCTGGGTGTTATGCCGGAAGGGATTCACGCTGAGGGAGACAGACTCTATCTTGATTACGGAAAAGGTATTATCTTTCTGATTGCGCCCCTGATGGTCCTGGGGGGCAGAGCCGGGTTCCTCTTCTGGAGAAGGCTGAAGATTCTGGATAATCCCATGCTTCACAGTCAGATACTCTCCCTGCTTCTGGGCCTCTCTATGTTTGTTTTCTTCACTTTTGCGTCCCTTCTCCCATGGGGAAGAGAATATGCCGTGTCTCACCTTGGCAACGCAATTATGGCCGTCATCTTCAGCTACGCGGTTATCAGACATCAACTGGTCGACATCAGGATAGTTTTACGGCGTGGTTTGGGCTGGGTAAGCCTGGGGTTTATCGGCATTCTCTGTTATGGATTATTACTGGTTATCCTCAATGCAACCCTCGGCCTTAAGTTAGATGTGGTCACCGCTTCCTCGGCCACAGCCATTGCGATTGTCGTCGCCATAATCATATTCAAACTGCGTAACCTCCTCTTTGCTACTCTGGGGAAAGCCCTGCAGGGACAGAGCTATGACTACCGCCAGAAGTTATCTGAATTCGCCCGCAGGATACACAATGTCTTCAGCTTGAAAGAACAGGGCGGCGAACTTCTCTCGCTGGTCACCAAGGCCGTTGGCTGCCGGCGGGCCCGCCTCCTCTTCGTGGAAGTGGGCGGGCAGGATTTTACCACCCAGTTTGTTGAGCCCAGGGTAAAAGACGACTCCCTGTATCAGTTCAGCCTGAGCAGTAAAAGTCCGATAGCCGATTACCTGCTACGGGAACGCAAGCTGCTGACCAAGGAGCGTCTGTCCATTCTGCCCGAATTGCGGGGGCTATGGGAGGAGGAGAAAAGCGAAATAGATGCGCATGAGATAGAGCTCTTCATGCCGTTAATAAGTCGGGAACGACTCATCGGCATTCTGGTGCTGGACAAAAAAGCGTCCGGCCGGTACTCTCTGGAAGACCTCCGCCTGCTTGAGGAGGTTACCAACCAGGTAGCGGTCAGCATGGAAAAGGAATACCTCCGCGAGCGTCTCCGAGAACGTGAAGAGGAGCTATCGGTGATAAACCGCTGCAGCGCCATTATCACGTCAAGCATGAATATTCAGGAAATCTATGACAGCTTCATTGGTGAGTTGAAGAAAGTGGTGGACATTAGCTGGTCATCCATCGTCCTCATCGAGAACAGCCATCTCAGCCTCCTGACTCTTTATTCCGATATAGGCTCGGCCTGGAAGCTCGGTGAGCAAATTCCCATCAGAGGCACGGGAACGGAATGGGTAGCCATTAATAAAAAGGCTTTACTGGAATCCGACCTGAAACAGGGCGGGCAGTTTGTCACCGCAAAGTATCACTACAAGCAAGGGATACGCACCATCGCCTACCTCCCGCTCATCGCGAAAGGATTGGTCATCGGCAGTTTCATTGTCGCCACCGTCAATCCGAATGCGTACTCTCAGAGACATCTAACGCTTCTCGAGCAACTGGCTGCCCAGATTGCCATGTCAATAGAGAACTCCCGCCTGTATACTGAAGCCGAAGAGAAGGCACGGATTGATGAGCTTACTGACCTGCTGAATCGCCGCTCCCTGAATGAACTGATGACTACGGAAATTAACCGGCACTCACGCTATGGCGGCGTCTTCTCGCTGATTATACTTGACCTGGACAATTTCAAAGCCTTTAATGATAACTACGGGCACGTGGCCGGCGACAAGCTGCTCAAGGAAATTGGCGGTGTCCTTAAGAGCACCATACGGAGCACTGACCAGGCTTTCCGTCACGGCGGCGATGAGTTTGCCATTCTATTGCCGAATACACCTATTGACGCCGCCTCTCAGGTGGCGGACCGTGCCCGCCGTCATGTTGCCGCCAATGTAAAGGCGGGGCATATCACCATAACCGTCAGCCTTGGCCTGGCAAACTGGCCTGCGGACGGCACGGCTGCCGATGAAATAGTGGCGGCGGCTGATGGTGCGCTTTACCGCGCCAAGCGTGCAGGCGGCAATCGTTGTTACTGTGCTTCGGGAACTTTACTGGAACTGGAAGATAAGCCACTCAGATTAATAGATAGCAAGGACGGCTATATGCTGAGCGCCATCTTTGCCCTGGCGGAAACTGTTGATGCCAAGGAACATCATACCGAAAGTCACTGGAAAAAAGTGAGAGAGCAAGCTGTCTACCTGGCCACAGCCATGGAGCTTGATGAAGAGGAAATTCGCCAGCTTGAAACCAGTGCTTTACTGCATGACATTGGTAAAATCAGCATCAGTGAAAAAATATTGAATAAGCGCGACCCGCTGACGGCTGGAGAATGGGAAGTAATCAAAACACATCCTCAGGTCGGGGTTAATATCGCCAGCCGTGCCCCGGAACTGGCCCCATGCCTTCCCGGCATCCTGCATCACCATGAGAGATATGATGGGACCGGATATCCAATTGGTCTGAAAGGCGAGGAGATACCTCTGGAGGCCCGCATTCTGGCCATAGCTGATGCTTTTGCTGCCATGACCACGGTACGGAGCTACTCCGAGGCCCTGTCAACTGAGGAAGCTTTAGAAGAACTGAAACGAGGTGCCGGTACCCAGTTTGACCCGAATCTGGTGGAAATTTTTTATGCCGCTACTCAGAGCACCTCGCAAACACCGAAGGATATGGAAAGCGAGGAGGTAGCCTCACCAGAGGCTGGCTCTGCAGAAAATTAACTGGTAAAATAGGGTGCTGACAATGAACAAAATACAGGTAATTATCGTTAGCCAGCAGGTGCTTTTCCGGCAGGGAATAGAACACTCTCTTTCCAGAACAAAGGATATTCAGATTTCGGCCACGGCTGATGTTTCAGATGAGGTGCTGTCGATAATCGATAACCTGCCACCTGATGTCGCCCTGCTGGATATTGACACTCCGTCTGACAACGGGCTGAAGCTGGCGCGCCGAATAAAACAGCGCCTGCCGACAATCGGCGTGGTGGTGCTTACCTCCGGCCTGGATGACGCCCAGCTGTTCCAGGCACTCAAAGCTCAGGCGGTTGCCTATTTAAGCAAGGAGGTCACCGCCAGTGAGCTGGTCAATACCATAAGGCGCGTTTCCCGGGGTGAGCACCCCATAAATGAAAGCCTGACTGCCCGACCCAAGCTGGCCGAACAGGTGCTAAGGCAGTTTCAGGAACTGTCGCTGCGCAGCGAAGCGGAGCAGTTCATCGCCCCGCTTACTCCGAGAGAGATGGAAATCCTGAAATACATTGCTCAGGGCTATCTGAACAAGCAGATTGCCGCCGAGCTGGACATCAGCGAACAGACAATTAAAAACCATGTTACCTCCATTTTGCGCAAGCTGAATGCTAACGCCCGTACGGAAGCGGTCGTCGTCGCCATCAAGCAGGGTTTGATTTCCCTCACCTAATGAGCAGCTTCTACCGCAAAGGTATCTGTCATCTTCCTGTAACTTAATTCTTTATGTCTAGTCTTGACATCGGGCGCGCCGCGAATTACCATTGAAACGGATAAAGGTGCAGCAAAAGGTGTAAAATGCGTTACCGCTACGAAAAAGAGGCGTACCAGTTTCTCGCCGTTTACCGCTTCCTGGGGTTTGCGCTGGCGGTGCTCTTCTCACAGGTTACGCCGGTAATGAGCGCATTACCTCAGGTTCAGCTCATCACCATTTTCAGCACGCTTGGTATCTATACCATCCTGAAGGTTTTCTCACCCCTGCGCTGGCAGGCGAGGGGCACCATGACCTACCTGATACTGAGCGGCGATTTTCTCCTCTGCATCCTGCTCGTCATCTACACAAATGGCCTGAACAGTAGCTTCCTGCTTTATTCCCTGACTCCCATCATGACCGCAGCCCTGCTCTTTGAAGAAAAACTTGCCCTTGGTCTCGCTTCCACCGCATCCATTGTCCTTTCGCTCACGCACGTATTCCTTGCCCAGTTCACATCACGATTTGCCTGGATTATGCAGGGGTATAACCTCACCCTCCTCATCGTCTATACGCTCTTCTCCCTGGTTGTGGCCACGGTGCCATACCGCATAAACCTGAATATACGGCGCCGCATCGAAAGGGATGCCATAATTGAAGAGCGGCGCCGTATTGCCAGAGAGATACATGACGGTGTTGCTCAGTCATTAAGCTATCTCAACCTGAAGACAAAGTCGGTAAGTGACCTGCTTACGTCAAAAGATACCGTGCAGGCAATTGCCGAGCTAACTGAAATCCGCGATGTGGTGCAGGATACCTACGAGGATATCCGGGAGTCAATCGACCAGTTAAGCACCGAAATAAAAAGCGTCTCCATTCTGGCCGCTCTGGGCAGCTATGTCCGGGAGTTCAGCAGCAACAATGGTATTCCGGTAAAGTTTGAGATTGCCAAGCCCTTTGCCCGGCTTTCCCCGGTTGCGGAACTGCAATTGCTGCGCATCGGCCAGGAAGCGCTGACCAATGTCCGGCGTCACGCGATGGCCAGCAGCGTTAAGGTAACGCTGAGAAACACCGCGGACGCGGTGGAAATGATAGTCAAAGACGATGGCCAGGGTTTTGACCTTAAAGTACTGGAGGAATACCCGCCCGGCTATCACGGTTTGGCCATCATCAAGGAGCGGGCCGAGGGGCTTGGTGGCAAAGTCTGGATTGAGACTACTCCCGGCCAGGGTACAGAAGTAAAGGTCCATCTACCGGTGGAGAAAGTGAGGATGTGAAATGGAACCAGTAAAGGTACTGGTCGTAGATGACCACGCCCTTTTTCGTCGTGGCATTGTCGCCGTTCTGACAAATCAGGAGAATATACGTGTGGTGGGGGAGGCGACCAATGGGCTTGAGGCAATCGAAAAAGCGGCAGAACTGGTGCCTGATGTTATCGTGATGGACCTGAATATGCCGCAGTGCAGCGGGCTGGAAGCAACGCAGGCGCTCCAGGCCAAGATGCCTCATCTGAATATCCTGGTTTTAACGGTCTCCGATAATGAGGCTGACCTTTTCAGTGCCATCAAGTTCGGGGCTACCGGTTATATCCTGAAGAACACGGAGCCGGAGGAACTCGTCCAGGCTATTTATCACATCGCTCACGGTGGCGTTATTATTTCCCCCGTTATGGCCATAAAACTGCTTGCCGAATTCAGAGATTCGACTACCGGTGCCCCGGCCAGGGTGACCGCCGATGAAGAGGCCAAGCTGAGTCCCCGGGAGGATGAAGTGCTGCGGCTGGTGTCCCAGGGCGCCACCAACAAGGAAATAGCTGACTCCCTGTTCATCTCGGAGAACACCGTGAAAACGCACCTGCGCAACATAATGGACAAGCTCCACCTGGCAAACCGCAGCCAGGCGGCCGCTTACGCCGTGAAACGAGGCCTTGTGCCCGACAGCCAGAAATAGCCGGTTATCAGGCAACAAGTACTGTGTCCACTCACCCGAAAGGATTAGTACCCCACGCGTGAAAATCACCTCTTCGCAGGATTGTAAGTGAAATCGCCATGCTCTATGATGCAAGTGTTGCCTCGTAATTTCTTTTTAGCACAAGGTAATAATCGCGAATAAGGAGGTGAAGAAATGAGGTTACCAAAGAGAGGCGAGAAGGGGTTCACACTGATTGAGTTGCTCATCGTGGTCGCCATCCTGGGCGTGCTGGCGGCGGTGGTCATCCCCAATGTGGGCCGGTTCATCGGCCGCGGTGAAACGGAGGCGGCGCAAACGGAGTTTGCCAACGTCCAGGCAGCGACGGTCGCCATGATGACCGACAACGAGGTAAGTGTGCTGAGAAATGCCCGCGACGGCGCTGCCAACGCCACCAGAAACATGAGCATCTTTCCCGATGACAGCGCAGTCGGCGACAAGTACCCGGACGCCAATGGAGTCAACTTCTCAGCCGGTGACGGCATCGGCTTCGTGCTCTACCAGCACGATATAGACGCTGACGCCGCCAACACCAGCCTGGTCAACTACGTTGCCACGCAGTACACCAAGGGCACCTACTATGTTAATGCGCAAGGCACGGTAACGCAGCACACCACCGGGTATGAGTAAAGCAATCTTATTCCTATAGAGGAGAGGAGGAGGTGAAGCAATGAGGTTACCGAAAAGAGGCGAGAAGGGGTTCACGCTGATTGAGCTGCTCATCGTGGTCGCCATCTTGGGCGTACTGGCGGCGGTGGTCATCCCCAATGTGGGGCGGTTCATCGGCCGCGGCGAATCGGAGGCGGCGGATACCGAGCTGAGCAACGTCCAGTCTGCGGTGGTCGCCATGATGGTTGACAACCAGATATCCACACTAAGAAATGCCAAGGACGGCGCTGCCAACGCCACCAGAAATATGTGCATCTTTCCCGATGACAGCGCAGTCGGCGACAAGTACCCGGACGCCAATGGTGATAACTTCTCAGCTGGTGACGGCATCGGCTTCGTGCTCTACCAGCACGATATGAATGCTGACGCCGCCAACACCAGCCTGGTCAACTATGTCGCCACGCAGTACACCAAGGGCACCTATACGTGTGACGCGTCAGGCACGGTGACCCAGCGTGAGACGGGGTATGATTAAAATCGCTTACATGTGACGGGCGGTGGAAGTTGGGCGGCGGAGAATAAGCTAGGAGAGGTGGTTGAGGGGGTGAGGTCAGAGAGAAGCCCGAAATGGGCTTCTCTCTCTTTTTATGGCCATTTTGACCTGAAGTATTCGGGTAGCAAAGGCAGGATGGTCTATCTATCAATCAATAATTCACGCCGTGCCGATAACTCACTACCCGCTGGTTTGAGTCGTCAGCTGGATAGAACCACCGGAGGTATACGGGTAACCTTCCGGAGGGGGTATGGGCGTGGCAAAGCGTCCGCTTTCCTCAAGTGCCGTAAGATAGTATCGAAAAGACAGGTAATCACCCGCCATACAGTTAATACTTATATCGTTACCCTTGTGTGATAATGTACTCACCTCGACGCCCAGTTTTTCCGCCTCCTGTACAATTACCCTGATATCATCGTTGAAACTCTTGTCCCTGACAATAATGGAACTATATTCACTGATGGCCTGCTGCAGAGGTTCACGCCGCTCTATTTCCGCTTTCTTCCTTAACAACTGGGCATTGAGGGCAACATCTTTCATTGCCATAACTGACGTCTTCCTCATTTCCTCGCCCGTAAGCTGCCATAATGGAAAGACAAGGGCAATGGCGGCTATGATAGTAACGACTGAGTAGACCTGCTTTAAGGTTGGCCGCCAGGGCATATAAGTCTGGGGAAGCAGATTCATATCGAGCGTTACGGCTCCAGCATCACCATTGCCATTGACATCTCGCATTGCCATTTCCTTACGCATGGCAAGCCCGATATTCGCCGCATACTGGGATATCGGCAGGAACTCGGGACAATCCAGCGGTGGTGCCAGTGGCTCTATATTAAATTCAAGCCCGCCCAGCAGCTTCTCCATCAGTTCCGGATTAACAGACATCTGCCCGGTGATGTAGAGTGGAGTGGCCATATCAAACGGCGTAGCAACATGACCGGCGTTATAATGTTCAACTATCATACCAAGTTGTGCCGCCAGATACTCGGCGGCATCTTCAATGCTCATATTATCCGGCCGCCACGCCAGTGAATGCATGACTTCAGGCACACCTTTAACCAAAATGACAATGTCGAAGTTTGTGGGTTCAATATTCAGAATCAGAGCCTCCTTTTTACCGACGGCCCTGGCCAGTGCCATCGTCTTGAGCTCAATGCTCTGGGTAGTGATACCGGCCGCCTTCAAGGCAAGCACTATGTCATCAATAATCTCTCTGGGCACACCGACTGTGAATACATGGCTATCCTTCTCATCAGCGCTCAGTGTCTGCCAGAAAAAGTAGAGGATTTCCTTGGGAACAGGCATTATATCCCGGGCAATCTCATCGACCGACTCCGCAAGGGTTGGTGCTGGTGGCAGGCTGGGCGTGGGTATGAGACGGCTTATTGTGTAGAGACCACTTATGCTGATATTTACCTTGCTGGCTTTGATACCGCTTGAATTCATTAGCCGCTTGACGAAGACACCCAGGTCGGGCTCGACTCTGTCACCTATTTGCTCTGCTTCTTCCGATTCAAACGGGGCATCAGCCCATCTTTTAACCACCCCGCCACTCGTCTCCATGATGCTTACGCCGGTTGTGCTGATATCAAGAGTAACAACCTTCCCAGAAACAAACCGCGCCAGCACTCTCTCCATTGTTTTCAGGAGCTTCTTAATCGCGGTGCTTAAGTCAAGAGCCAGCACACCTTGAGATTTAACTTCGCTTTTCTGTTCCGCCAAGATAAACCACCTCTTATCGCATCGCCGCCAGTCTAGTTACCCTTGGGGCGGTTTAGAATACAATTCAATAGCTAACTTAGCCACAGTGTCATAGACAGTCTCTTCACTGCCAAAGAATTCCTCTGCTGTTTCCACATCCGACCCATCAAACTGCCGGACAGTGCCATCGGCCTCGCAGGTGTAATAATATTCAGTAACCGGTATGTCAATATAACTCATCTTCTGATAACTAGATGTATTGTCCGCTGTAATCCGGTCATGCTCATACAGCAAATAACCAGCTGACGGTGTTCCTTCTCCGGTATACCCCTTTTCCCCAGCGGTGGTGATAGCATCGGGAAAAGCTGTCATATCGTTAATCGCAATTCCGTCTTCAAAATATGTCGGGTTAGGAATCTCATCAAGGCCGTTGTCCGCCATCATATCGGACACGGCCTGTATTACAGCGCTGAATTCAGCTCTTCGCATCGCTTCCTCTTCCTCTAATTGCACTTGTACCCAATTGAGCTCCACTTTTTTAAGAATCATGGTTTCCAACGTTTTGCCGGCATCAAGGTCGGCTATGAAAGCCATAATGGTATCAAAGTCAGCCTGTACCCTGATATCACCAAAGGATAGAACGTGATAGGTGCGCTCACCCATTTTTTTGGCTGAGGGTTTGCCGGGGGCAGAAATATGAAACTTGCCGCTTTCTGGAGTAACATCGATGCCGTTTTCCCTGGCGATATCAACGATTTTCGCCAGGGCATCAGGCGTTTCTATTGGCTCCAGAGCTTCGTTTACCTTATCATATTTGTCCTGCAATTCCTCCATACTAGGTAAAGGCTTGTTCACCACCACCAGGGTTTTATTTATCTTTTCATTAAGTTCCTTCTGTTGTGGTCCCTGCTGGATGTAAACAAAGCCAAGTCCAATGTATATAATGACGCAGACACCCACTACGACGAGAAATCCTACGCGGCGTATTCTGGTCAATATTTCCTGCATTTCCGCCTGCTCCTCGGTCTTCCGCTCTTTACTCCATATTCGTCAATGAAGTACAAGGTAAATACTCTCCTCGCTTACTTCCACCGCTCGCGCAGTGCCCGCTGTACCGTCTCCTCAATCGTTTCTTCTAAGGTCTTGGTTACTTTCTTATCTCTCTTGTCTTTCTCTTCCGCTTCTTTTGCTTCCCTCTGCAACCTGACGAGCTCATCATCGTAGAAAGTCCAGTATAGCTGTCGTCCACGCCTCCAACCTACTATCCAGACCATTACCAGGCCAAAGATGGCAACCGGCGCCACAATCCCAATGTTGATATCCTGAAAGAGCAGGATGATAACGATGATTAATACGACAAAGAGAAATACCGCCACATCAAGGTCCCACCTGGCAACCCTGGCCCTCTCTTTCGCCCGGCGAGCCGCTTCCCGTCTTATTTCTTCTCTTACTGGCCAGGGTGTGCTCTCTTGGCTCAACGTGCCCCTCCTTTCGCCCGGTCGATACAGGCCACAGGTTTGAAATTATTATACTCCATTAATCATCAGCTCAAATATGGGAATTTTTGGTATTAACGGAAAAGTATCCTGACGCTTTTCTATTTCAGCAAGTCCGGCGTTCTTCACCTCTAATACCGGCAGCTTCCGAAGCCGCACAGAGTCCATATTTCTGCCATCAGTGTAATGGGTGAATTGCCTTCTGTCAATTATCCGAAGGCACCAGTAAGCGTATACATAGGCATAACAACGGAGAGAGCAATGAATCCAACCATAAGGGCGATGCCGATAGTGCTGACAGGGCCTATCATGCCCACCATGGCAGATATCTTCTCTTCCGCCGTCGTTTCAAAGAAATCCGCCACCACCCCCATGGTGAAATCAAGGGTATTGCTTTCCTCTCCCACGGCAACCATCTGCACCAGTAAAGGCGGAAACACGCTTATTCGGGACATCGGTCCCGCTAATCCCTCACCGAGAAGCAACCGTTCGTTCACCCTGTTCAGGGCGTCACGGAAGACCATATTGGTGGTCGACTGTGGCAGTATCTCCATTGTTTCCTGCAGTTTAATTCCAGCACTGACCATCACTGACAGCGTTCTGGCGAAGCGTCCCAGTTCTGACATGAGTGCCGGGGGGCCGATAATCGGCATGCTTATGCGCAGACGGTCAAGTATCCGTTTCCCGGACGGCCTTTTCATCATCCAGAGCGCGACGGCAAATAATACCGCGCCGCCAACGACAAGATGCAGCGGATAATTCTGCACAAACTCGGTCAGCGCAATGAGTATTCTGGTGGGTAAAGGTAATTCAACACTCATCGCGGTGAACATATCGAGCATCTTGGGCATGACAAAGGTAATCATCAGAATGACCACAGCGACGCCAACGCCCATGACTATCATTGGGTAACTCAACGCTTTTTTAACCCTCTGGGTCATCGCCGAGTGCCGCTCCAAGTAATCAGCCATCTGGTTGAGTACTGAGTCCAGATTGCCTGTTTCCTCACCAACAGCAATGGTACGGCAGTAAATTTCACTAAAGGCTTTCGGGTGCTTCTTTACTGCCTGTGAGAAAGAACCTCCGGAACGGATGTCATTTAATACGCTGGATAAAATGCTTTTGAAAGCGCGGCTGCTGGCCACCTGTCCCTGCAGTATTTCCAGCGCTGGCAGCAGTGAAATGCCGGAGCGCAGCAAAGTGGCCATCTGGCGGGAAAAAACGACGATATCACGGGACTTTAGCGTGAAGAGCGAAGGCAAAGCCTCCTCCAGGCTGAACATGGACGGGGCAACTTCAACATGCTCCGGAATATATCCCTTGGCGATTAGCTGTCGCTCGGCAGCAATCTCACTGGTTGCCTTAATATTGCCCTTTACCAGATTGCCTTCTCTGGTGGTCGCTATATAGCGGTAGTTAATTTCTTTCAGTTTTCCGGGCGCTTCAATCGTTCCCGCCATTGCTTCCCCTTAAGTGATTGAGAATACGTTACGCAGGATCTCATATGGAGTGGTAACTCCCTCTTTAACCTTCATCATCCCGTCATGCCACAGAGAGATCATGCCTTCCTTGTTGGCTTCCTGGCGCATTTCATCGGAATCGGTACCTTTGATAATTATGCGGCGGATGGCCTCAGTGACTACTAGAACTTCAAAGATGCCGGTTCGCCCCAGATAGCCTGTACCGGCGCAGAAATTACAACCGGCACCAATAATAAATTCAGAGCGTTTTTCTCCCATTTCTTCTTCATAAGCTTCCCGCTCGTCAGGGGCTATCTCAGTGGGGTGAGAACAGTACGGGCAGACACGCCGTACCATTCTCTGGGCAATAACGCCAATCAACGCCGAAGAAATGAGGAATGGCTCAATACCCAGGTCAACCATTCGGATAATGGTGCTCACGGTATCATTGGCGTGGACTGAAGACAACACCAGATGGCCGGTAAGGGCCGCCTGCGTGGAAATCTGCGCCGTTTCCGCGTCACGTATCTCACCGACCAGTATCACGTCAGGGTCAAGCCGCATTGTGGCTCTCAGTCCGGTGGCGAAGGTAACAGCGGCTGACGGATTGACCTGCATCTGATTGATATTGGCAAAATGATATTCCACCGGGTCTTCAATGGTGATAATCTTGCGTCCAACCGAGTCCAGCGTGTTTACCGAGGCATACTGGGTAGTCGTTTTACCGGAACCGGTGGGACCGCTGATCAGTATCATGCCAAAAGGCGTCTTCAGCATCATCATGTATTTTCCCAGTGATTCCGGCAGGAATCCGATTTCCGGCAATGGCATGAAGGCGAAAGCCTTGTCCAGGATTCTCATCACCGCCATCTCACCGTATATCGTGTTGGAAGT
>Ga0163203_1000176_pt1 | contig 16768 bp, 14 predicted proteins | sample PL_2010_330m_FD_113534 | JGI IMG/M metagenome (GOLD analysis project Ga0163203, IMG submission 113534) | Freshwater microbial communities from Powell Lake, British Columbia, Canada to study Microbial Dark Matter (Phase II) - PL_2010_330m | ecosystem: Environmental > Aquatic > Freshwater > Lake ... | reverse complement strand
TTTCTATAAAATTAGGATACCTAAGCCGCAACTAAAAGAACAAAGATTAATTGCAAGCCTGCTAAACGGCATTGATAAAGAAATAGTTTTATTAGACTGTTATTTAAATAAGATAAAAAAGCAAAAAAAAGGGTTAATGCAGAAACTTTTAATAGGAAAAATTAGGGTTAAAATTTAAATTATGTGGGAGGTTTAAAATGACAATATCGGATTGGGTCATGGTATTAGCTGTAGTGCTTGCTCCATTTTTGGCAATTGTTGCACAAAGGAAAATAGATGAATTAAGGGAGCGCCGGAATCAAAAGCTACGGGTTTTTAGAACACTAATGGGAACGCGAGCAAATAAAATAGCAATAGAGCATGTACAAGCACTTAACTCTATAGAATTATTTTTCAAGAAAAAAGGTAAAGAGAAGAAGGTTATTGAAAAATGGGGTGAGTATTTAGATCACCTGGCCAGCGCACCCAAAGAAGACGATCCCGATATTAGGGTTAAACTTGGAGTGTGGACACAGCAGTCGGATAACTATCTTGCTGACCTTTTGTCGCTTATGGGCCAATCTTTAGGGTATGATTTCGACAAAGTAAAACTTCAAAAAGGAATTTATTTCCCTAGGGGGCATGGTGAAATAGAATTAGATAATAATATTATCCGTAAAAGCATGGTAAATATTATGTCAGGAAAATGGGGTTTCCCAGTGCAGCAGTTTCAGCCTGATAGTGGAGACAAAAAGCAAGATAATAAGAAGGCAAACCAATGAATATACCCTCATTCAAAGAAGACCATATATCACAAATCCCTGCGCTTCAACTCTTGTGTAATTTAGGATATACCTATATTTCTCCTGAGCAGACTCTTCGGGAGCGTAAAGATAAAACATCAAATGTTATCCTGGAAGGAATTCTTGATAAACAATTGCGAGAAATCAACAAGATCTCTTATAAGGGGGAAGAATTTAAGTTTTCAAATAATAATATTACATCAGCGATTAACAATGTTAAAAATATTCCTTACGATGGTTTGATAAGGACCAATGAAAAAGCGTATGACCAGTTGACTCTTGGTAAGAGCTTTGAGGAGACAATACAGGGCAATACAAAAAGCTATGATCTGAAGTATATTGATTGGGGAGCCCTAAGCAATAATGTTTTCCATGTTACCGAAGAATTTGAAGTTGAGAAAAGAGATGGTAAGACTCACCGCCGTCCTGACATAGTTCTTTTTGTGAATGGCATTCCCTTTGCAATTATAGAATGCAAACGTCCAGATATAAAAGATCCTGTTGTTGAAGCTATATCTCAAAATCTCAGAAATCAAAATGAAGAAAACATCCCAGATCTTTTCGTGTATGGCCAGCTCTTAATGGCAGTTAGCAAGAATGAAAACAAATATGCGACTGCGGGAACAGCGGAGAAGTTCTGGACTGTCTGGAAAGAGCCGAACCTCAAGGAAGATGTTTTAGAAGCTTTAATTAATAAGCCACTAGCTGACGATAAGAAAGACACCCTATTTGCTAGTCGTTTTAAGTATGTACGCAAATATTTTGATGCCATCGAAAAGGAAGGCAGGCTTGTAACAGAGCAAGATAGGATATTATATTCCTTATGCCGACCAGAAAGATTACTGGAGTTAAGTTATCAGTATATTGTATATGATGCGGGAGAGAAAAAGATTGCACGTTATAAGCAATATTTTGCAGTTAAGAGTGCCATAGACCGTGTAAAGCACGTAGATAATACGGGCAAAAGAAAGGGCGGTGTTATTTGGCATACCCAGGGGAGCGGTAAGTCCATAACTATGGTTATGTTGGCAAAAGCTTTGACATTGGATAAGGATATAACTAACCCTCGCGTTGTATTGGTCACGGACCGTATTGATCTTGATGATCAAATATATGATACCTTCAGATTTTGTAGTATGGAGCCTGTACAGGCCAAAACAGGTGAGCATCTTCTTTTTTTGCTTGATACTAATAAAAAATCCATCATCACAACTGTATTGGATAAGTTTGAAGCAGGTCTTAACAAGCGAGATGTGAAACTCAGCAGTGAGAACATATTTGTATTAGTTGATGAGAGCCATAGAAGCCATTACGGCAGTTCTAATGCCATGATGCGTAAAGTTCTTCCGCATGCGTGCTATATAGGATTTACAGGCACTCCGTTAATGAAGGATGAGAAAAGCACGGTTAGTAAATTCGGTGGCTTTATTGATAAATATACTATAGATGAGGCGGTAGATGATAAGGCTGTAGTACCGCTATTATACGAAGGCAGGCATGTTCCTCAGGATGTAAACAAAGATCCTATTGATAAGTGGTTTGAGAGGATCTGCAAGCCCCTTACTGAAAAACAGCGGGCAGATTTAAAAAGAAAGTTTTCAAATATCGAGAAACTAAATTCATCTGATCAAAAAATATATATGATTGCATATGATGTTAGCACACATTTTAAGAACAACTGGAAAGGTACGCCATTCAAAGCGCAGTTGGCAACAACCAAAAAAACTGACGCACTCAAATTTAAAAAGTTTCTTGATGAGATTGGACTTGTAACATCCGAGGTTGTTATTTCTCCACCTGATGAACGTGAGGGGTATGAGGAAGTAGATGAAACTCCTGCAGATGAAGTGCAGAAGTTTTGGAAAAAGATGATGGAACGTTTTAGCAGTGAGAAGAGCTATAACAAGGAGATTATATCAGCGTTTAAGTATTCAGATACTCCAGAGATTCTTATATGTGTTGATAAGCTTCTGACGGGATTTGATGCTACAAAAAATACAGTGCTATATATAGCGAAACCCATGAAAGAGCACACTTTGCTTCAAGCTATAGCAAGAGTCAATAGATTGCATGATGGCAAGGATTTCGGGTTTATAATCGACTATGTTGGCATTCTTGGGGAACTTGACCTTGCTTTAACAGCCTATAAAGCTCTTGCAGGCTATGATGAAGATGATTTGTCAGGCACACTAACCAATGTAAATGAGGAAATAAAGACTCTCCCGCAAAAGTATTCTGACTTATGGGATATCTTTAAAGAAATAAAAAACAAGAAAGATGCAGAGGAGTATGAACAACATCTATATGATGAAGAGCTACGGGATAAATATTATGAAAAGCTATGTGCGTATTCTAAAACCCTAGGTATAGCTGTTTCTGTCCCTGAATTCTATGACAAAATATCTGAAGAGCAGATTCAGAAATATAAAGATGACCTGAGATTTTTTCAGAGACTTCGTGCTTCAGTTAAACAGCGCTATGCGGAAGTAATTGATTACAAAGAATATGAACCTAAAATTCAAAAGCTATTAGATACATATATTTCATCAGATGAAGTTATTCGAATAACTGAACAGGTTAACATATTTGATAGCGATAAGTTTCAAGAAGAAGTAACTCGTGTTGAAGGTAAGGCAGCGCGGGCAGACATGATAGCCCACAGAACAAAAAAGACTATCGAAGAAAAATTTGAAGAAGACCCTGTGTTTTATGAGAAATTTTCTGTGTTAATACAGCAAGCCATTGAAGATTACCGAAAGAAACGTATAGATGATGCCCAATACTATGGCAAGGTTGTTGAGTATATGGAGTCTGTGCGAACAAGAACTGATCAGGAAACACCCGAAGTATTGAAAAATCGCGATGTCGCAAAAGCTTTCTATGGCGTAGTTCATGAAACTATAAGTAAACATACGGATAGTGGAGATAAGAAACATATTTCGGCAGAAATCGGCATGGGGATTGATGATATTGTGATAAAGCATAAAGTCGTCGATTGGCACTTAAAACAGGACATACAGAATAAGATATTAAATGAAATTGAAGATTATCTTCTTGATCATAAAGAATTGAAGCTGACATATGATGAGGTTGATGGGATTATGGAGAAGTCGCTTAATATTGCTAAGAGAAGGTATGTAGAATGAAGCAGTGCAGTATAAGCTATGGCAAAAATAAGATTAGCTTCCTGTTAAAGCAGGATAATCGCAAATCACTTAAGATAAGTGTTTCTCCGGATATGTCTGTGCAGGTCGTAGCGCCCATAAACATTCCGGAGCATAAGGTTATGGAGCGAGTACAAAGGAAGAGTGGCTGGATTATAAAGAAACTGGAATACTTCAAATCTTTTCTTCCCTTGCGACCCCCTAAGAAGTATGTGTCTGGCGAAACTCATAGGTATTTAGGACGGCAATATAGGCTTAAAGTAGCATCGAATGGCAAGAATGAAGTTAAGCTTAAAGGGCGATATTTATATTTATATACTCAGAAACAGGATAATGTAAAGCATGCTAAAGAAGTCCTATATGGTTGGTATAGAGAAAAAGCGATGGACAGATTTCAGCGCATGTTTGAGACTTTATATAAAAAGCTTCAGAAATATGAGCTTAATGAGCCAAAACTGAAAGTCAAAACAATGAAATCACGCTGGGGCAGTTGCAGTGCGCGCAAAGAGACGGTAACCCTGAATACGGAATTGGTGAAAGCTCCTTCTCATTGTATTGAATATGTTATTATGCACGAGTTGTGCCATATGAAGCATCCGAATCATACCAGGAGCTTTTATGATTTTCTTGCTCTTGTTATGCCAGATTGGATTGAGAGAAAGAAGAGGTTGGAACGGGTAGTGTTGTAAAATCATTATAGGTAAACACTTGTTTAAGGGAATGGGAAGCAATGGCAGAAGTTAAAAAGTATCAAGATGTAATTAAATACTTGAATAAAAACAAAAGGAGCGACCGTGTATCTAGGAAGTCTGACTCTGTCACGTTTTCGATCTTGCGATAATGCAACTGTGAATTTTCGTCCAGATTTAACAGTTTTGGTTGGCGAGAACAATAGTGGCAAATCTAATGTCATTGATGCGATTCGCTTACTAACACTACCTTTAAATGGACGACGTGAACGATATCCCGAAGACGAGGATCTCCGACGCGGGGCGACTATTGCAAATTTTCAGATCGAAGGCACATATCAGAATCTTGGTGATACGCTTAAGGGTCTGCTGATTTCTGCAGTACCCGATCCTACCCAGGACAAGGCGACATTTGGATATCGCTATGAGCCCCGGTCTGAAAAAGCGCCGCGTGGGAAGGCGACAATGTGGGCCGGACGCTTTGATACTAATGAACCGGAAATTGGATCAACCGATTTGATTCGACATGTTTATTTACCTCCATTGCGAGATGCGCACCAGGCGCTTGGTTCTGGGAGTGGATCACGCGTAATGTCACTGTTTCGTCACTTTTTACCAAAAAACCAGGAACAGGAATTTATAGAAAGTGTCAAGCGTACCACAGACCTACCAGATGTGCTAACAACAATGAATGCGGAGATTGGCACGGCTCTTGGGCTATTAACGAGTGGGGTACGACCCCAAACAGCAAAATTAGATTTCACTTCTGAGACACTGCTTGATGTTGCGCGCGATCTTCGTTTCAGGTTGGCTGATGCTGGTCTTGATCCAGAAAATATTCGAGCTTCAGGATTAGGATACTCCAATCTGCTTTACATGGCTACAGTTGTTGTTGAATTAGCAAAAGCTAAGGAGACTGACCTTACAATCTTTCTTGTAGAAGAACCCGAAGCACACCTGCATCCGCAGTTGCAAATGTTAGTTTTAGAATTTTTGCTGGATCAGGCCGCTAAATCCATGGCTCAAAGCATTGAGCCTGGTAAACCAGAAGGACGCATACAGATTATTGCTACGACACATTCGCCGAATCTTACCGCCTGCGTGTCACCTATGCATCTTGTGGTTATGCGTTCTCAAAAATGCCAAGCCAATGGTGTTACCACCACTGAAACAGTTAGTGTGCCCATAGCTGAGCTTGGCCTCAAACCGAGGACATTTGACAAAATCAGCCGTTATCTTGATGTAACTCGCTCTGCGCTGCTATTCGGAGATAGAGCCATCCTTGTCGAAGGCATAGCCGAAGCTTTACTTTTGCCAGTGATTGCTCACCATATTGTTCTAAAAGATAATCAGGCTGGCTGGCTGCGCTTCAAAGGAACCGTCATTGTGCCCATTGAAGGTGTTGACTTTCGCCCTTATGTTGAAATATTGCTTAGACCATATAATAGTGTGCGGATTACTGATCGTGTAGTTGTGGTTACTGATGCCGATCCTACCGTATTGGGAAATCGCAAAGTTGATTTGGAGGCGCTGGCCTTAAAACATGGAGCGTCGCAATCTCTTAAAGTACTGACAAATCAGAATACTTTGGAATACGAAATATTCTTGGCAGGCAATGAGGTATTTCTTAAAAAAGTATTTCTTAGATTACATCGTAATTCGCGCAGGGATTGGATTCGTGAAATTGAAAGTATTGCTGCGGTAGATCGACCGAATGCTTTTCTAGGGCTCATAAAAACGAAAAAAACTCGTAAGGGCGATCTTGCTCAAGCCATTGCATCGCGGATTAAAGCTGGAGATCCATTTATCGTGCCAGGCTATCTTTCGGATGCGATACATGGTGTAACTACATAATGGTGGACATTATACGTTTGACAGATGAGCAACGAAGTTTTTCGGAGCACGTAGGCGGTACATTTGTACATGCGTGTCCAGGTGCAGGCAAGACTCGAGCTATTATGGCTCGTCTTGCTAAGATTGCTAAAACCTTGCTCCCTAGGCGAGGGGTTGCGATTCTTTCATTCACGAATTCAGCTGTAGACGAATTCCGAGAACGATGCCAGATTGCTAATCTTGAGGCACTATTGGAATACCCCAGTTTTATGGGAACCTTGGACGCTTTTGTTCGGCATTTTATAGTACTGCCTGGGTGCACAATGAGTAGCACTACGCGTCCTATCATACTTGATAGCTGGGAAAGTTTAGGTATTGAAATTCGATTAACAGGTCAATATGCTTTTCGGGGTAATGGCGTAGGTCTAGATTCGTTCGATCCAGGAACAAATACTATTAATCCTGAAGAAATCAGGCATGTTGGATTAAAGAATCATGTTCGGCAGCATCAAGCAAGATATCAGCAGGCGGCAGCATGTAGACGGCAGAATTTGTTAGGTGCCGGGTATCTGAGCACAGGTGATGCACGAGTTGAAATGCTAAAACTAGTTCGCGATCCGCTTCGTGGGCAAGCGCTTGCTAGCGCATTAGCCGCTCGATTCTATGAAGTTATGGTGGACGAGGGGCAGGACTGCAATCCACTTGATTTGGAGATATTATCTTGGCTAAGACAACATGGCGTGCACGTTACCTTTGTCTGCGACCCGGATCAAGCAATTTATGGATTTCGTCATGGGCACCCAGATGGATTAAGGGATTTTCAAGGCACGTATCATCAAGATTCTCAGTATTCTCTAGCAGGAAATTTTAGAAGTAGCCCAGCGATTTGTCTATTGGCAGCATCACTGCGAAATACAGGTAATGTAGATAGAGCTGTTGGAGAATGCGCAGAAATTAATCATCCAGTGATAGTACTTACATATGGAGGCAGCAATCCTGACATATCAATTGGGCAAATATTCTCAGAACAAGTTGTTGCACTTGGGATATCTATCACAAAAGCTATAATTTTGGCACATGCGGGTAGAGTTGCAAAACGAGCAGCAGGGGAGCTCAACGCTGTTAGTTCAAATGGTAACTCACACGTTGAAGTGATGGCTCGAACTGTATCGGAATTCTGGTCTGTTGCAGCAACCTCACGCTCCAGAGAGAATGCATTACACCTTGTTGAATCGCTGCTATTGGATCTCATGGGCGTACGAGAAGAAGGTGAACATAGGGTGCGGACGCTACACCGTACAGGTCTTAATAGTCGTTTACACAGAAGACGAGCATTAGCGCTTCTTACCGAGATGCCTAAGGCATGCGCAGATACTGATGCTGCACGAACAGCATGGATCGCCTGTCTTCATGAAAAAATTGAAAGAATGCAATTGAATATACCGCCTGGCCAAACGGTCCGCGGATTTTTCCGACGGCTATCTAATGGCCAATGGTCTGCGCACCTGCAAGCTTCTGTGAGAATGGGATTAGCATGGGCTACAATCCATGAGGCTAAAGGGCATGAATTTGACGCAGTCTGCGTTGTTATACCGCCAAACAGAGCTCCCGAAAATCGTTGTGAATCACTCTTTAGCTATTGGGAGAATAATACAAATGATGAGGCAAAACGTGTAATTTATGTTGGAGTAACAAGAGCGCGTAAATTAAGTGTTCTCGCTGTGCCTACTTCTTTTGCGGATCGTTGTATAGCTTTACTAACTGCTGGCAATGTGCCTCATCGGAGAGTAGTTATTCAGTAGGAGCCGAGTTTTAAATAGTAGATAAAGGGCGCGCTTCTAATTTTTGAAAAATAGAAACATACCCAATTCAACTAAAAGGTACTTTTATGGCAGATATGCACTGGATAAATAAAGGAATAGAGAAAGGCAAGAAAGATATAGATATTTTGAAGGACAAAAGTTCCGAAGCCTTATCTCAATTCATATATTCAACAAAAGAAGATTCTCATAGAGAAGGTGCAATAGCTGTGCTTAGAAATAGGCAGATTAAAGCAATAAATAGGTTTAGTCGATCCTCTACAATATTAGCTTGTATTATGATAGGACTTGCGTTAATTACCGGTTTTTTTGCTTATTTGCAATATAATTATGTAAAAGAAGTTGAATATCATAATAGGCGTAATTTAGTACTAAGCCTTGAGAATGAATTTAGCTATAACTCGGATAAATTTAAAGCCATAGCAGAAGAAGAAAAATATCGAACTGGCGAATTGGCCTCACAACTACAAAGATTTTCGACTTTTGCATTTCAACAAGCGATAGTACAAGGGGTTATTACAGATGAAGTTTTGATAAAAAATCTTATAGGTGCTTATAACGTTTTCGAAATGTCGAATAATTTATTTGAGAAGATGAATTTGCTTGATGTTGAACTCGAAGGCGGCAATCCTGAATACATAATAAATAGAAGAATTGAAATGTATAATAAACATAAGGATAATTATGACAAAAATATAAATTCGTTTCAAACCACTTATACTCAATTAATAGAATACCTAAAGATGCTAAAACAGTAATGATGATTAAAATAGGGAACGCTTCTGATTTTTGAAAAATAAAATGTTTTTATATCAACAGGGGAGTATATTTTGAGTAGTGTTACGGTGGCGTATAGAGGATTTTCTAAAGAACCCCTAGTTAATGAGCAGTTAGTACGACTATTTGATATGTTATGGGGTGAGAAATCAAGAGAATTTCCAAAGTACCCACAGGTTATAGGTGGTATCAGTGCTTTATGGAGAAGTAAGGATGGGATTAAGCATAACGTCAGCAATATCACTGAGCTGTTAAAAGCCTATGAGAAAAAGATAACCTATGATATTCACATTGAGGGCAAGATTGATAATAACCCAAGATGCTTGCTAGGTTATATACCTGCAAAAAGAGAAGCAAGTTTTCAGGTAACTGCTTCAACAGAAGAACTTGCAAACAAATATATAGGATACGTTAAAGAAATGTTTCCGTATAAAGAGATTCCGATAATATTTATAAGCTATGCTAACGAAGAACTTGCTTTAGCTGATTTTATACGTAGTATTATTAGCAAATGGACAGAAAATAAAATTGAGGTGTTTGTTGCAAAAAGAGATATCCCTGTTGGAGATAATCCACTAAAAACAATGATGGAAGATAAACTCAAGAACGCTCAAGCAATTATTCCAATTTGCTCAATTAAATCTAAAATTTCTCCATGGCTTTGGTGGGAGTCGGCCGCAGTGTGGGCAAAAGATAAAAAGGTCTACCCGTTATTTACAAATATTTCACCTAGTAATTTCGGAGCCCCCCTAACATTGGTAAGCCAGGGTAAAGATTATTTTGTAAAAGAGGAATTTACTAATACTTTAATAACAGTCTGCAAAGAGGTTGGAGCAGATGCAAAAACGAGCGTTCTCACAGAAGAAGAATTAAGCGAATACGAAAAACTGCGAAATGAATATTCAAAACCAGAGACATCGGCAAAGGTTTTGGCTAGCTATGAAAAGCTCGAAACAACTCAAGAATTGCATAAATATTCATTTGTTTTTGAAGTTGAGAATAGGACACAGAAAAAATTCGATGATGTGATAATTGAGCTCTATTTCCCTGAGAACTATATTGAAAGGAAGCAGTGGGACTATCCACATTTGAGGTCTTCAATTCCTGAAGATATGCCGGGCTATTTATGTCTTATATTTTCTTTTTCAGGTTTGCTAGAAACCGCCAAAAGTCAATTTATAAGTTGCCTATTGCCTGGGAAAAAATTGAAAGTTTTTGGCGAAGACGGGATAACCAGGCTTCATTACCTAATGGACCATATTCGGTGGGATAAGCGATTCCAATATGAGGTGCAATGGAGAGTTTATATCAACGGCGGGGCTCCGCAAGAAGGAAATATTCCATTGGATTCTATTCAATATTTCTAAAAGCAATGGATAAACAATCCCAAATCAAAGCCCAATCACGATTATATGGCCGGCAGATAAAAAGACGAGTACCGTAATTATCAAAAAGAGCACACTGAAAATGCTAACTGAAAAACAACTAGAAGATATAATTTGTAAATACCCTGAATTTTTGGAACAGGGGCTTGTTTTAAAAAGAAGGCAAATCCATCTTTTTGGTAAGATTATGGATATTCTTTTCAAAGGCAAATTTGGCCAGAAGTTAATAGTTGAACTTAAAAAAGGACCGTTTGCTTTGATGTTACCCCGTACGCTGTACAGATCATAAGTTGAAATCCCGGTGCTTACTGTTGCTTTTATTCCTTTTCATCAAAGTGCCCGTGCAGAAAATATTTTAGAAATAGGTGATTATTTCTCTTGACAAAAAGTATACCATATGGTATGCTTTAGTTGGATAAAGAGATGGAGATTGAGATGAAAAAAGACTACTCAACAAAAGACGTACTAAGGAAATCAAAACTAGGCGAGGAAGTATGGAGGAAGCTATTAAAGAAAGGCTATATTCCAAGGTCCTTAGAGACGAGAAGGGTAGGTAACGCATCATATTGGAGCTATCGTATTTTTCATTATATCATGCTTTATCAAGCGCATAGGTATAAAGGAAGACCTAACATGCTACAAGCAAAAAGAAAGAAAACCTTAAAGGAGCTGATTGAATACGTCAAGAATACTGAGCCGGAATTTCAGCTCGAAGAACAACGAAAGTTAGAAGAAAAGATAATAAAAAAAGAGTTAGCTAATAGTGGCAAGACAGCCAGTAATTACAGAGCCTGGACAGACGAAGAAATGAACAAGGCTCTGTTCGAGGAAGACCGCAAAAGTTTTAAGAAGCCAGAAAGAACAAAAGGAATAGTCGTAGAGGTTGTGATAGAGAACCGTCTACGTAAGTTGAGTTTTTTTAGTGAGGCTGTGGCAAATGTTAGAACGTTATTAAAAGCCATACCAAAATCTAATTATGAGGTTCATGCAATCAATTAGTTCGGTGCTTTAATCGGCTAATTGATTAGTAATTGCGTTTGGTGCCATAATCGGCGCAGAGAATAGTTATGAGCTATTTGCTGCGCCTTTTTTATTAGGTATGGATAAGAGCAGAATGATTCAGACTAAACATAATTTATTTAACAATAGGGAGGTTTTAAATGGAAATTAAAAAAATAGCAATAACTGAGATTAACCTCGCGCCGTACAATCCGCGAGTGGATCTTAAGCCCGGAGATCAGGAGTATGATGCCCTTAAACAAAGCATAGCAACCTTTGGATTTGTCGAGCCCCTTGTGTGGAACAAACGCACTAGAACGCTTGTTTCCGGCCATCAAAGATTAAAAATCTTAATAGAGCAGGGCATCCAGGATGTCGAGGTCAGCGTAGTTGATCTTGCTCTTGAACTCGAAAAAAGTTTGAATTTAAGCCTCAATCGAATACGAGGTGATTGGAATGAATCGAAACTTGCTGATCTTCTTTCTGAGTTAGGCAGTCTCCCCAATTTTGACATTTCTTTAACAGGCTTCCAGACCCCAGAAATCAGCGAGATTCTAGATAGAGCTGAAGAGATAAAAGAAGACGACTTTGACTTTGGGACTGCAGTTGAGTCTATAAAAGAGCCTATTACTAAGAAGGGTGATGTTATTAAGCTTGGGAATCATCGTGTTTGTTGTGGTGACTCTTCTAATTTAGATGATTTAAATATGCTTCTAGCGGGTCAGCGGGTTAACCTATTGAATACAGATTTCCCATATAATGTTGATTATAATGCAAGCAACCGCCCTCATGTAAATGGCCAGCCTAAGCAAAGTTGTCAATGGCAACGAATTCACTCTGATAATATGCCGCAGGCTGAATATGAGAATTGGATGCGCAAGGTGCTTAAAGGCGTTAAAGAGTATCTTAAGCCAGGTGCCGCAGTATATATATGGCAAGGTCATCGTCAGATACCACCAATGTACGTGATTTTGCTTGAACTTGGTTTTCATATTTCTTCGATCGTATGTTGGCTTAAGGAATCAGCAGCCATTTCATATGGCGACTACTCATTCAGAACAGAACACGCGCTTTACGGCTGGTTAGAAGGTGCATCGCATTACTTTGCCGGAAAGCCTGGTGAAAATAATGTGTGGGAAATACATCGGGATCCGATAAAAACGTATTCGCATCCTACCCAGAAGCCTGTTGAGCTTGCACAGCGCGCAATCCGTAATAGTTCCCAGCGCGGTGATATAGTTCTGGATACTTTTTTAGGATCAGGCTCAACCCTGATTGCTTGCGAAAGCTTAGAGCGTTGCTGTTATGGTCTTGAGATAGATCCAAAATACTGCGACACAATTGCGCGCCGCTTTATAGCATACGTAGGAAAAGACAAGGTTTCTGATGAGCTTAAGGCAAAGTACTTAAAGGAGGCATAATTATATGGAAGAACATAACACAAGCAGCCAGGATCAGACAGCTCTTAAGATTATCCAGAACATAAACTCCGGGGCTTGCGACCCGTGTTTACTTGATAAATCTATGCGTCAGCAATGCATAGAGCTGTTAATAGGCGAAGGCTATACTCACTCGCAATTAGCCCAGCTTCTTAAGCGCAGCGAGAAGACGATATCGCGTGATATCCAAGAAATACGCCAGAAAAACGCCTTAACACCCAGTGTGGAGTTCGCAAAAGAGACAGTTGGTGAATTGGTTACTAAGGCGCGCGTTCATGCCAGTTATCTTATGCGTCTTGCCCGCGACAGGGATTCATCAACTAGCAGTAAGTCAGGCTCAGAGTTTCTGGCATGGAGGGTAATTAAGGAGCTGGTTGAGAAGCTGCAGACTCTTGGTTTCCTGCCGCTGAAGCCACAGGAGGTCACAGGGGACATATACCATCACGTTTTAGGAAAAGAGGAGGACTCGTATGAAGACGTAAAAAAGATGATTTCCGAAGTTGAGGCAGTAGCCAAAGAAACAGACACGCTCTCTCAAGAGCTTACAGATGAAATCAGTCAATTAAGTGCCCGCGTAGATAAGGCTGAGGCCATTCTTAAGCTGAAAAGTATATCCCAAAAACAAAAAACCGGTCAAACTGACCAGGAGGTTAAAAATGAACAATAATATTTATGATGATGCAGCGCTTTTAAGACGCAAAGCTGGTGAGGCTTCTATTCATGCCTTTGCTAAACTTTACCTAAGTAACCATATAAGCATTCAACCCTCTGATGCCCATATTGAAATATATGATATGCTTTACGATATGGCTATCAATAGAGGTAAAAAGCTTGCAATTGCTGCACCACGCGATTTTGGTAAATCTACAATGATAACCCTTGCGTATATTATTTATCTTATATGCTATACCAAAGAACATTTTATTGTGATTATCTCAAACACTGCCTCTCAGGCATGCAAAATTTTGGATAATGTACGAAACGAGCTTATTGAAAACGAAGCCTTACGTAGAGACTTCCCAGAAATATTTGAAAGCAAAGGCAGGCCTAAACCGCCACGTTGGAAGGATAACGATATTATAACGCGTAACAACATAGAAATAGTTGCCATAGGGTACGGTCAGCAAATAAGGGGCAGTAAACATCGCCATTACCGGCCTACGCTAGTTGTAATGGATGATCTTGAGGCCGGAGAGAACACCTTTTCTTATGAGACTAAGGAGAAGATGAAGCTATGGCTTGAAAGCTCCATAATGAGACTGGGCTCAGACAAAACAAACTTTCTTTTTATAGGCACAGTCCATAACTCGTTTTCTTTGTTGGGTGAATATCTAAGCTCTGAAGCTGCCCCTAGCTGGACAGGCAAGAAGTACAAGGCAGTAAAAGAATGGCCCAAACACATGGACCTGTGGGAGCGTTGTTGGAAAATCCGTTGTGGCAAAGAAACATATAACGATGTTAAAGGTCAAGAAGCTGCCAAGCAGTACTACCAGGATAACAGCATAGCTATGGAAGAAGGGGCAATAACCCTATGGCCTCAAAAATGGAGCCTTTTTTATCTTATGGAAATGAATATGGAAAACGACCTTAGCTTTCAAAGCGAGATGCAGAATGAACCAATAGATACAGATAAAATGTTCTTCGATATAGATACCTTTAGCTATTGGGACCTTGAATATCCAACTGTTGATGCCCTTTTAAGGGATTTGGGTGGCAAGGTTAGCTTTTACGGTGCCTGTGACCCGGCATTAGGAGGAGGAGATTATACAGCCATCATAGTCTTAGCCAAATACCAAGATGACTATTATGTTATCGTTGCTGATATTGCTCGTAAGACACCAGATAATACTATAAGGGATATAGTATGCTACGCTAAAAGATACCAATTCTGTGAGTTTGCCGTAGAGACAGATAATTTTCAAGAATTAGTAGCAAAGAACTTAGAGAAAGAGGCAATGGCACAAGGCATAAGCATTAATTTGATCTGGCTAAAAAGCTCAGGGATAAGAAAGCGCGATAGGATTTTGTCTCTCTACCCGTGGGTTAAGAATGGTTCAGTAAAATTTTGTAAATCAGATAAGCTATTGCTAGAGCAGTTTAGAATGTTTCCCAAAGGAAATTATGATGATGGACCCGATGCCCTTGCGATGGCGATGAAGATATGCTGTGGACAGCGCCAAGGTGAAATGGATATTTATGACACAGAAAAAAAGGATGCCTGTTCTGACTCCGAGTATTTCTATGGATGGGATCTTGGAGACAGAGAGTTTTTAGGTTTCGATGATGATGAAGATGGCCCGTCACCCAACTCAAGGGAGATAGATATATTATAGTTTAAGGTGCAAGGAGCTTGGGAGGATCGACTTCCAGGCTCCTTGCAAGCCGGGCAAGGGTCCCTAGCTTGATATTAGGTGGGTTCTTGCCTTCTATGCGTTGCAGGTATTTATAGTCAATTTTTGCAAGTTCTGATAGCTTTTCCTGGGTAAGCTTACGCTTTCTGCGTATTTCCCTCAAATTTCTTCCAAACATCAACCTTATAGATTTTTCCATAACACCTTATTATGACACGGTGCTATATGTATTGACACCTAACTAAAGTAAGGTGTATAATCGCATTACAAAATTTAAGGATGATTTTAACGTGTTACTGTTTAGGTAAGTTGATAAGGAGGTAAAGATGACACGCGTTATAATTTTGTTAGTTGTAATATTAATGTTAAGCAGCGCATTGGCCTTATGCTGTATTGGTTGTAGTAGGGTAAAATTGCCAGCTAAAACGGTAAATTTAATAAATAGAACTTTTGAAGATTTAACTCTCGGAATGACCGAAAAAGAGTTTAAATCGAAATTAGTTTATGAGGAACTTTCACAAAACTCTGCCGCAGATGATAAGCAGTATAGGGTTTATTCTGTTGTGTACAACAATGCTGGTATTAAACCAAAAATGAATGAAGTTGACAACGTCCTTGATGTTAATTGTTCTTTTTTTGAAGGAAAACTTTATGAAATTTTCATAACGTATAAAGTTGATTATAACCCTAGTTGGGATAGTTTTATATATAATACACAGCAAAAATATGGAAAAGAAACGGATTTGATAAATAGTGTTATGTGGGATGATGGGATCACGCGTTTATTTATGTACAGGGCAGTCTATGCAGAGCAATATTTGTCATATCGTGTTACTAAGCGCGGCTATTATTATAAAGTAATGTATTTAGATAATGAGTTAGATGCAAGAAAAAAAGAGCAAGAGAGAAAAGAAGCGCCTTCATTCTAATGGCCCTAGCATTGCCAATTCATCGCAAGTTCTGATAGCTTTTCCTGGGTCAGCTTACGCTTTCTGCGTATTTCCCTCAAATTTCTTCCAAATATCAACCTTATAGATTTTTTCATAACACCTTATTATGACACGGTGCTATATGTATTGACACCTAACTAAAGTAAGGTGTATAATCGGGCTACTAAGCTGACGCATCAAAAAGGGATAGGTAGCCTAAGTTGAGTGTCCCAAATTGATACCTTCCCAAAAAAAGTGAGATTTAAGTGGGAAAAATAAAAGAAATCAGAACCAGTTATAAAAAAGGAAAAGAAAAGTACATAAACCATGGACTAGGCAATAAGGTTCTTTATAGGTTATGTATAGATAAAAAAAGTGAATTATACGGCCATAGGTATTCACAAGTGCGAGCAAAAATATGGTTGATAGGTAGGGCTTATGCAGCATCGCTTGAGCGTGGAAACCTAGGGCAAAATGGAACTCGCGAAAAATTATACGAAAAAGTTATAAAAAAATATTGCCACTCTAAGAAATTGAATAATTATCTTAAGAAATTTAAAAATAAGGAACATAATGCACTTAGAAAAGAAGATACAAAAG
>Ga0163203_1000175_pt1 | contig 16772 bp, 11 predicted proteins | sample PL_2010_330m_FD_113534 | JGI IMG/M metagenome (GOLD analysis project Ga0163203, IMG submission 113534) | Freshwater microbial communities from Powell Lake, British Columbia, Canada to study Microbial Dark Matter (Phase II) - PL_2010_330m | ecosystem: Environmental > Aquatic > Freshwater > Lake ... | reverse complement strand
GTTTTAATAGTAAAAATAGAATTAACCGTAAAAAGGTGAGATGACGAAAGAAGCTATTCACCTTGAAGATTTTCCGCCTTTCGTCAGGTTCGAACTTGAGGAACACTTTCGACGGAAAATCTTCGCTCAGTTTGTGAACACAGTAAGCGATGTTGCGGTAGACATCGTTCCGAGCGAGTTCTGGAGATCCGTTGAAGAAGAGTTTGGACAATCACGATACGAGTTGATCTTTGGTAGCCTACGCGGGAAGATATTAAAAACGCTTGCACAAAACCCATTAAAAACGACGGAGCTGCTAAAAAGAAATCCTGACATCTCCCCCTATACCCTTTACCACGTTCTCGGCTGGTTAAAAAATCACCAGTACATACAAAAGAAAGACGAGCAGTGGGGACTTCAAAAGGATTATTTCAACCAGCTGAGTGTCCCTGATCTTGCAAAGATAATCGATTTGCGGCATAAAGGGCTGAGGAGGAGAAGTGCGCTCTCAATGAAGGATTTGGAAATGGCAACGTATCTCTGGCCAAAATATGAGCGTGCGCGTAATCTTGAAGGGCTACACGCTCAACCCTCGTCGTATGGGAGACGGTATCAAAATCACTTTGCCCTAGCGCGAGCAGCAAAAGAATGGGAACGGGGAAAGGTTAACACCCCACAGTGGGCTCTGATTGCGATAGCTGATCTTACTGACTTGGATATTGAAGAGCGAGAGGTAATAGCAAGCTACTCACTTCCTCCTGGCGTTAAAATAGTTCCGAATTACAAAGGGCAATACAAAATTCCTATCGAACTCACTTCCGATTTTGATGCTCTCGCGCTTCAAGTACTCCTGAAGAGTTCTAATGACGGAATAGTCCATCCCGCTAAATATAAAAAAGCATTATTTAAGCGGTTGCACTACGCGTTTGGTTCATTTCAAAGCAATCGCATACCCCTAAGCATACGAGAGCTAATTGAGTATTATTATCAAATCCCTTGCTGTAATAGAAACTACTTTAGACTTCCCGCAAGAATGAAAAAGAGATGGGCGGGGCTCTCGGATCACGAGAAGAAAATTGCTCAAATCTTGGTTCTCGAGATGTTGTTTGATCTAGGGCAATCACGACGAACGTATGAGATCATCTCGCGATCAAAGGACCTCCTTGACGACGTGTCAAGCATAATGAATGATTTAGGAATAGGAACTATTACCATACACAAAAGGAAAGATAGGCCTCATTATCGGTCTTATTTGCCGAGAACGGTGAAAGAGAATCTTATTGAGTTAAAAGAAAACGTAGGAAAATCTAAGATCAAAAAAAGGGTTGATTTCCTCGTAGAAACGGAGAAAGAAGCACTCATCAGGAAGGTAAAGAATTATTGGGGGGATACCGGTGTGGACATTATCTCCAACGTGACGTTAGATAAAGGAACCAGAGATATGGATCTTGCCAGAGCTTCGGGTATTAAGCCGCAAGTAGTGCGGAAGATACTCTACGAACTCAGAGAACAAGGGATTGTTACCGATATACGCGAAGAGACCCCGGAACTGGTGGAATATTATTACTATCTCTGTCCAGACGGCATCAAGAAATTCTTGGTGGAGGAGCAAAGTCCTGTGAAAACCGACAGCAAGGAAGAAGTTACGTATCCGTTCCCAGAAGATTTTACCGTTTATCAGCGAAGAAGATTGTTTTCGGAAGTCCAGTGAGTACTTCATCGTAGTTTCGAAATAATATGTGATTTACCACGGTGCAGCTCATGTGACATACCTGTCAGTTAGGAGGGGGTACTGGCGATAGCCGGAGTAGCGAATTGAAAGTTGGAATAAATACTTATTGCAATTTTATATGTTTTAATGCGTAATACTTTCTCGGGTGATATCTAAAATGGAATTCACGTGCTCTGTAGACAGAATAAAAAGGTTAAATCCTGAGAAGGTTAGGAAGATTCTGGATAACGATACCACCGGTTCATTTCAATTACTGGACGTGAGACAGCCCTATGAATATGAGGAGGGGCATATACCCGGTGCGAAAAGGATCCCCTTGAGTGAGCTTGAATACCGTCATGAGGAGCTTGACAGGGATAAACAGATTATCACGTATTGTCGTTCTGGACATCGGGGCATGGCTGCAAGCATTCTTTTGTGTGGTCTCGGTTTTAAGAGGATTTACAATCTTGATGGCGGTATGCTCAACTGGCACCACGAGGTTATTAAGGGCATTCCAGAAGAGCGCCCTGAACTGATAACAGGCACGGAAGAGGTTGGTGATATTCTGATGCTTGCACTCGCGCTTGAGAAGGGCGGGTTTGATTTCTACACGAAGGCGCATGAAACCGTCAAAGACCAAAAGGCCGCAGAGATGTTTCAGACACTCGCACGTATGGAAGAGCAGCATATGAAGCGACTCTATGAGCGATATAGCCAGCTTGGTCAGGATATGGTACCTCCGATCGAGCAGTTGAAGGCTGAGGCGGGCTATATGGAGGGAGGCATAAAGATTAGCGACGAACTAGTAAAACTCGGAAGCCAAGAGTTAATGGATGATTTTGAGGCTCTTGAAATTGCCTTAGAGAACGAGTATATGTCCTACGATTTTTATAAACGAGTGGCGGAATTGGTCAGTGACAGCGAAGCGAGAAAATTGCTGTTTGAACTTGCAGGCGAGGAGCGGAACCATATTCATACGCTACTGCAACAACTAGAAGAACCGAGGGGAGACAACAGCTATAATGATCGTTGAACGAATAAAGTCCGAACGGTTGGCGCATAATTCCTATTTCATCGGTTCTGCGGATACTGCAGCGGTCATTGATCCGCGGAGGGATTGTGATGTTTATATTGACCTGGCACAGCGAGAGGAGGTGAGCATCAAGTACATCTTCGAAACGCATCGCAATGAAGACTACGTGGTGGGATCAACGGAGCTATCACACCTCACGGGTGCTGAAATCTTTCATGGACCAGGTTTGAATTGGGGATACGGCACGACACTTAGTGATGGCGACATATTCCATGTCGGAGATTTGAAACTTACCGCGGTGCATACTCCCGGGCACACTGACGAGAGCATGTCCTATGCCTTGGCTGACCGTTCTTCGAGTGAAGATCCTGTCATGGTCTTTACTGGCGATGCTCTCTTTGTCGGTGACGTGGGTAGGACAGACCTCTACGGTCCTGAGGCAGCGCCGAGACTGGCAGGTGCACTTTATGACAGTATCGTTAACAAAATCATGCTGCTCGGTGACGGTGTTATCCTCTGTCCTGCGCATGGTGCAGGATCCGCCTGCGGTGGTCACATTAGTGAGCGAGATGAAAGCACATTAGGATTGGAGCGCTTGCACAATCCGGTACTGCAACTAAAAACCAAGGACGAGTTTATCGCGTACAAAGTCCGTGAGCACCATGAACGTCCGTTCTATTTCCAGCAGATGGAGCGGTATAATCTCGAAGGAGCACCGTTACTACGGAAACTGCCGCGTCCAACGCCTCTTACACCGCTCGAATTTAAGAATAGCATGGAGCTGGGAGCTGTGGTTGTTGATGCCAGATCCCCGCCTGCCTTTGGTGGTGCTCATATTAAAGGTTCTTACAGTATTTGGCTGGAAGGCATACCCGCATATGCCGGCTGGGTTTTGTCGTATGAAACTCCGATTCTGCTGGTGCTCGAATGCAGCGACCACTTGGAGAAGGCGGTGCGGTACCTCGTGCGTCTGGGTTACGACAATATCGCAGGATACTTAAGAGGAGGAATCGCGGCCTGGTATGATTCTGGCTTTGTTGTTGATCGCATAGGCCTGTCAACGGTACAGGAACTCAAGCAGCGAGTAGATAGCCGCGAGGATATCCTTATACTCGATGTACGAGATGACAACGAATGGAACGAGGGGCACATAAAGGGTGCGCTCCACATCTATTTTGGTCACCTTCAGAACCGATTAAATAAGATCCCCCGTGATCGTCCACTTTCGATCGTCTGTAATGTTGGTCATCGCGCGAGTCTGGCAGCGAGCATCCTGCTTCGTGCCGGCTATACCAATGTCTGCTGTGATGTTCTTGGCAGTATGCGTGCGTGGAGCGCAAACAAGTTCCCAATGACGCAAGAATAGCGTGTATAAGCGCAACGTTTAAATATACATGCGCTTTTGGATAAAGTGATAGGGAGACGTTAGCATGAAATGGTCGTTCAAAATTGGTAGTATCCGTGGTATACCGATAAAGCTGCACTTGACCTTTCTGATCATACTTCTGTTTGTCATCTGGCTATTTGCGGCGAACGATTTTGTCATAATGGGCATTACGATCGGGTTCAACGGTATGGCTACGTCGCCCGGCATCAAATACGTATTGAGCACTATTGCGGCAATCCTCTTTTTCGCAACCCTCCTCTTCCACGAACTCAGCCACTCCTTCGTTGCACAAAATTATGGTGCGCAGGTACGAGGCATAACCCTATTCGTTATTGGCGGCGTGTCTCAGATGGAGGAAATTCCCAAGGAGCCACGGATGGAAGCACGAATCTCGTTTGCTGGCCCAGGCCTCAGCCTAAGCATTGGTGTCATCACCTACGCCCTTTTCCTCTATTTCGGCCCGGTAAACAGAACGTTAATTGGTAATACGCCGGTAATCGAAGCGACCTACGCGAATGCTGCGCTCATCGTGTTAGGAATACTTGCATTTTACAATATTATACTCGGAATCTTCAACCTCATCCCTGCATTTCCCATGGATGGGGGACGGATACTCCGTGCCGCACTTGCCATGCGCATGCCGTACATCGATGCTACCAGAAAGGCTGTTGCCGTGGGCAAGAGCTTCGCATTCGCTATGGGTATCCTCGGACTCTTCACCTTTCAGTTCTTCTTACTCCTTATCGCCGTTTTTATTTACTTTGGCGGTTCCGAAGAGGAGAAAGCAACGGTTATTTCCGTTACCTTGGAAGGCGTTACGGTCAGAGATCTCATGACGAGTATTCCGAATGTTATCTATGTACCTCCAGACTGGACACTCGATCAGTTGATCGATGTGATGTTTAAGACAAAGCATATGGGCTATCCGGTGCAAGAAAGTCAGAATTCGCCCGTGATTGGCGTGGTTACCTTCTCGGACGTACAGAAGGTGCCTGCTTCGATGCGGGGTACTACTCGGATTGAGGACGTTATGAAACGTGAGGTGATTGCAATCCCGCCGGATGCTGAAGCTTTTGATGCACTCAAACTTATGTCAATGCGGAATTTGGGCCGCCTGATCGTCATGGAGGACCGGCAGGTACTGGGTATTGTCTCCAGGACCGATCTCATGAGGGCTATCCAATTCCGGGGCGCATACCAATGAGTGAGTGAATGACTACAAAACCACCTGAACAATTTTCTGTATGACTTCTTGATAGCACCCCAAATCGTCAGTAACCTAAACCACATCCACCGCCACGATCCGCTCTTCAGCCTTGACATTCATTAACCGCACACCCTGCGTGTTCCTACCTTGGACAGGAATTTTTTTCACCGCAATTTTGGTCACCATATTGTCAGATGTGGCAATCATTAACTCGTCATCATTTTTTACTTGCTTGATGCACACGACCTTACCGTTTCGTTCGCTGGTTTGAATGCTAATCACACCTTTGCCACCCCGGTGCGTCTCTCGGTAAGCCTCCAGCTTTGTTCTTTTTCCATAGCCGTTCTCCGTTATCGTAACGAGCCTTGAAGCATCTAAACTCAAGTCCACAGCCTCTATACTTGCTATCTCATCACTCGGATCCAATCGCATCCCCCGTACGCCCGAAGCATACCTCCCCATCTCACGCAATTCATCTTCCTGGAATAAGATCGCCTTGCCGTTCTTCGAGCTTACAATGATGCCTGTTGGTACTTCGCCTTTTATCAACGCCACGTCGGTTAGCAGATCGTTCTTCCGTTGATCAACTCTAACAGCAACGATGCCCGTGACGCGTATAGCCTTCAGGCTCGCGAGTGCGCTCCTCTTTACCACGCCTCGTTTGGTAGCGAAGACAATATAGGCATTTTCTATTGCACCATCTACCGCTTCAGGTATGGCAAGAGCAGCTGCGAACTTTTCCTCCTCCTCTATCGCTGAGCCCACTCCAGGAAGGTTGACCAATGGTTTTCCTTTTGCATGCCGGCTCGTTGGAGGGATTACATAGGTCTTCACCTGATATGCCCTGCCATATTCAGTAAATAGAATCAGACGTTCTCTCGTGGATGCGCGTATGAAATATGAGATAACATCGCCTTCTTTCTTGTCTATCACGGCGATTCCTTTCCCTCCGCGCAGTTGCTGCTTAAAGATCTGTGCCGGTAATCGTTTCACGTAATCGCGCTCCGTGAAATAGAGGGCTACTTCCTCCTCTTCGACGAAATCACGCTCGTTTAACGTTACCATCTCCTCTATATCCGTCCGTCGCGCGTCGCCGTACTTCTCCTTCAACTCTATCAGCTCTTCTTTGATAACGCCGAATATGCGAGCCTCGCTTGCCAGAACCTCCTTTAACCACGTAATCTTTTGATCCAGCTCTCCACGCTCGGTCTCTATCTTGTCACGCTCAAGAGCGCTCAACCGCGAGAGCCGCATATCTAATATCTCTTTCGCTTGTGCCTCGCTCAGCTCGAATCGCGCGATCAGCGCGGTTTGAGCGTTTTTGCTATCGCTTGACGCTTTTATTATCTTTATCACCTCATCGATATGCGATATTGCGATGATCAAACCCTCTAATATGTGTTTTCGCTTCTCTGCGCGCTCTAATTCGTACTGCAGCCTACGGATCGTTACGTCTCTACGGTGCTTTATGTAATATTCAATGAGTTCTTTGAGCGTTAATACGCGTGGTTCGCCCTCCACAAGTGCGCGATTATTAACACCAAACGTGGTCTCCAATTCTGTGTGTTTATAAAGGTTGTTTAAAATGATAAGGGCGTTAGCACCCGATTTCAAGCTTATGACAATCCGCATGCCTTTGCGGTCTGACTCGTCGCGTAATCCCGTGATGCTGTCCACCTTGTATTTCTTGACGTACTCCGCTATCGCCTCAACCAGTTTACTCTTGTTTACCTGGTACGGAATTTCCGTAACGATTATGCTTTCCTTTTTAGTTTTCGCCTTTTGTTCGATATCGACCTTTGCTCTCAGCTTTATACTGCCCCTGCCAGTCTCATAAGCCTGCTTTATGCCTTCATAGCCAGAAATGATTCCACCTGTAGGGAAGTCAGGAGCTTGTATTATTTCCATCAACTCTCCAATACTCACATCCGGCTCGTCTATTACTCTTATAATGCCGTCTACCACCTCCACTAAATTGTGGGGTGGCATGTTCGTAGCCATGCCAACAGCGATACCCGAAGAGCCGTTCACCAAGAGGTTAGGAAGCTTTGCGGGTAAAATCTGTGGCTCTTTAAGCGTATTATCAAAATTAGGGCTCCAAGCGACGGTATCTTTATCAAGGTCGACCAGCAGCTCCCCAGCTATTCTTGACAGCCGCGCTTCGGTATATCGCATTGCAGCAGCGGAATCGCCATCTACACTACCGAAGTTACCCTGACCATCGACCAACGGGTATCGATACGAGAAATTCTGCGCCATTCTCACCATGGTATCGTAAACGGCAACGTCACCATGAGGATGGTATTTACCCAGGACATCTCCGACTATTCTTGCGGATTTCTTATGCGATCGATTGTGAGTGACGCCGAGTTCCTGCATGCCGTATAAGATACGACGATGCACAGGTTTCAAACCGTCACGAGCGTCAGGAAGCGCCCTTCCTACAATTACGCTCATTGCGTAATCGATATACGAAGTCTTCATCTCGTCCGCGACGCTGACTTCTATGACGCGCTCACGTTCGCCCTCATACTCCTCGTCTACCTCACGCTCGTTTTCGTTCGTCATGGCTATGGATAGACTTAGGGATTTGAACGTAATAAAGAGTGGTGGTTATCGTAATAGTTGCCTGATGCGATGTTGTTCTGCGTAATAGACGAGATTTGAAAGAGGAACGAAAACGGGACGTTGGTAACAAGATCGTTCCGTGGTTATACCTATAAGCATGTCCACAAATCCACAATACGCAAATTTTTATATTGGATAAGGGGGATACTTAGTAATACACCTAAAGGATTTAGGAGCTAAAAAATGGCCAAAACAATAGGTATAGATGTGGGGACGAGCAATTCGGCTGCGGCTGCACTGATAGGTGGCAAGCCCACGATAATACCGAGTGCTGAAGGCACGAGCCTTGGCGGTAAGGCTTTTCCTTCGTATGTGGCGTTTACGAAAGACGGACAGAGGCTGGTTGGCGAACCCGCGAAACGACAAGCGGTTTCCAATCCAGAAGGCACGATTAGTGCTATTAAACGGAAGATGGGGACAGATTACAAGGTGAAGGCTCATGGCAAAGAGTACACGCCGCAGCAAATTACTGCATTCGTACTTCAGAAGATAAAAACTGATGCAGAAGCGTTTTTGGGCGATACTGTGAACAAGGCGGTCTTAACGGTGCCGGCGTATTTCAATGACAATCAGCGGACTGCAACGAAGGATGCAGGAGCAATTGCGGGCTTGGAAGTCGTTAGAATAATTAACGAGCCAACTGCTGCAGCACTTGCGTACGGGATCGATAAGACCGAGAAAGAGCAAAAGATCTTGGTTTACGACTTCGGTGGTGGTACACTGGACGTTACGATAATGGAGTTCAGTGAGGGCGTATTCGAAGTTATATCTACGAGTGGCGACACGCAATTGGGCGGAACGGACATGGACACGGCAATCGTTGATCATGTCGCAGAGCAATTCCAGAAGGAATCGGGAATCGATATACGGAACGACAAGATGGCGTTGCAACGGTTACGAGAGGCGAGTGAGAAAGCGAAGATAGAGCTTTCCAATGTGCTTGAGACCGATATAAATCTGCCGTTCATTACCGCCGATGCCACCGGCCCGAAGCATCTTGTCATGAAGCTTTCGCGGGCGAAACTGGAAGAACTCGTACGACCAATCGTGGAGAAATGTAAAGGCTCGGTAGATCAGGCAATAACAGATGCGAAACTCACACCCAAGGACGTCACCAAGATCATCTTCGTTGGTGGACCGACGCGGATGCCGATTGTCCAGAAGTTCGTCGAGGATTACGTAGGTACACAAGGAGAGCGTGGCGTTGATCCCATGGAGAGCGTGGCAATGGGTGCTGCAATACAGGCGGGTGTATTAACCGGAGAAGTCAAGGATGTGGTGCTTTTGGACGTTACGCCACTTTCGCTGGGCATTGAGACCTTAGGCGGCGTAGCTACCAAATTGATCGAGCGAAATACCACCATTCCTACGAAGAAAAGCGAGACATTCTCGACTGCTGCTGATAGTCAAACGAGTGTTGAGATCAATGTGCTCCAGGGCGAGCGAGAATTCGCACGGGATAATACGAGCTTGGGGCGATTCCATCTGATGGGTATCCCACCAGCGCCACGGGGTATCCCGCAAATCGAAGTGACCTTTGACATCGATTCCAATGGCATTTTAAACGTCGCGGCAAAGGACTTGGGTACAGGGAAGCAGCAGGCAATTACGATCACTGCGTCGACCAAACTTTCGCAAAGTGAGATAGATAGAATGATGGAGGACGCGAAACGGTTTGAAGAGGAGGACAAACGGCGTCGTGAGATTGTTGAAACGAAGAACCACGCAGAGAGTTTTATATACACTACTGAGCGGTCTCTTACGGATCTGGGAGACAAGGTTACGAGCGATGAACGGACAAAGATTATAGCCATCATAGAACGGCTCAGGGAGACGGTTAAAACCGAAGATGTCACTAAAATGAAGGCTGAGCTGGAAGAATTGACGCGTGCATTCCACGATATCTCAATGCGTGCATATCAACAGGCAGGGCCGCAAGCAGGAGCAGGGCCTGGCGCAGGACCGCAAGAAGAGCCAAAACAGGGCCCCGTCGATGCGGAGTACAAAGTGGTGGATGAGGAGGAATAACAAGTCATTAGAACTATTCATCATTCAAATCTCTGTTACGTTAGAGGCTGCATAGGTAAATGGGCCGCTATACTGGCCTTCCTGTGCGGCTTTTCTCCTGTATTTATCCAAGACTTTTCGCGAGATGAATGCACTGCACACGTACCGGTGGAGTTCCTGTACACGTGAGACGGAGTAGATTAGCGTAGAGTAAACGTAGAGTAGAGTAGGTTAGGAGCATGGCAAAGAAGAGCTATTACGAGATCCTCGGTGTGAGTAAGGACGCTACCGAAGCGGAGATAAAGAAGGCGTATCGGAAATTGGCAAAGCAATATCACCCCGATGTGTATAAAGGTGATAAGAAAGAGGCGGAAGAGAAATTCAAGGAGATTTCCGAGGCGTACGAAGTGCTGGTCGATAAGGAGAAAAGAGCGAAGTACGATCAGATCGGTGAACGAGTGGTGGATGAGACGTTTGGCCCAGAAGGGTTCGATTGGACGCACTTCACGCATTACCGGGATGTTGAAGATATCTTTGGCAGCGCGATATTTGAAACGTTCTTCGGCTCTGCAGCGAGTCCCGGCTTTTCGAGTCGCGGCGGTATATTTGACACGCTCTTCGGGTCTCAGGAAGGGATCGAACGACCGGTTCGCGGTGTTGATGTCCGTTTACAGTTAGATATTACGCTTGAGGAAGCAGCACGAGGTGCGGAGAAAAAGCTAGAAGTTCCGATGGCCCGCGTCTGTAAGGCATGTAGTGGCACCGGGTCGCGTTCTGGCAAATCAGAAGTCTGTCCCACGTGCAAAGGCGCTGGCCAAGTAAGAACAGTGCAAACCAGAGGAGGTTCTCGAATCCTGCAAACGGCAGTCTGTCCGCAATGTCGGGGCACGGGAAGAGCGACTGCGGACCTCTGCACCGTCTGCGGAGGGAAAGGCAGAGTATCAAAACGAACGAAGATCGCGCTGAAGATAAAGAAAGGCGTTCCTACCGGCTATGAAATAAAGATCCCTAAAGCAGGGAGACCACCAGAGTCCATGATTGGTGGAGAACCGGGTGACTTGCACGTGATATTAAACGTGTTACCGCATCAACTCTTTGAACGGCGTGGAGACAATCTTTTTATGACGGTACCGATAAGTTTCGCTCAGGCAGCCCTCGGTGGAGAAATTAATGCTAGCACAATCGAAGGCAAGCAGGTGAAGGTGACCATCCCGGCAGAAACGCAGACAAACGCCAAATTCCGCTTAAAGGGGCTGGGAATGCCGCGACTTGCAGGTGGTAACGGGGATCTGTTCATTGAAGTGGTCGTGCAAACGCCACGGAACCTTACGGATAAGCAGAAAGAGCTGTTACGAGAGGCATTGGTGGGTGCTTAGACGAAGATAAAAGTAGCGGGCTTAAATGAGTAGCATGCTTAAATGAAATGAAATCAGATATTATTCTATCTCATTGGCATAAAGCCTGAGGAGGGGACAGGCGTGGCTGAGGAAGAGTGGGAGCCGAAGATATTGGCGTTCTGTTGTAATTGGTGTTCGTACGCAGGCGCCGATGCTGCAGGATTAGAGCGGCGGCAAATTCCGCCGACCGTACGCGTAATACGGGTAATGTGCTCAGGGCGAATAGACCCCGCGTTCGTATTGATGGGGTTCTTAGAGGGCGCGGACGCTGTTCTGGTCACGGGCTGCCATATCGGCGATTGCCATTATGTGGATGCGAATTACAAGACGAGGAATCGATACGAGTTTTTGAAGGAGTTCGTGGAAGAACTCGGCCTGGAGCCGGAACGACTCCATTTAAAGTGGATTTCGGCGTCAGAAGGCCCCATATTTGCAGATATGGTGCGAGAGGTGACGGAAAAGGTAAAAAAACTCGGCCCGAGTCCTTTACGACGCACGTGGAAATCATAACCTATTCTACTAAAAATGCAATCAAAGTGTCATCTTGCATGGGCTACGGATGAAGAGATCCGAAATAAAGGCGCTAATGGTGGCTTTGTCACTGCTACGCTTGTCAGTGCGCTTGAAACCAATTTTATCGATCTTGCTCTGGTCGTTAAGAAGAAGAGCGTGTACGAAGGCATATTGGTCTTGACGAGCGATCCCGAAGAGGTGAAAGCAAGTGCTGGCTCTCTGCACGGCGTGCCAATCAATCTTGCACAATCTGTGCTGGAGTACGCGGCAGATAAGCGCGTAGGGCTCCCGACAAAGCCGTGTGATGCGCGTGGCATTATAGAACTGGTAAAGCGGAAGCAAATAAACCTTGAGAATGTGTACCTGATCGGGCTTAACTGCGGTGGTACCCTGCACCCGCTGAGGATGCGTGAGATGGCGATGGCCGCGGATTGTTTTGGCATTGATCCTGATTCGGTGCAACGAGAGGAGATAACGGGCGGAAAATTATTCCTGGAATATAATGAGGAAGGCGAGGAGAAAGAGCAGGGGATAAAGATAGACGAGTTGGAGCGGCAAGGGCGCGGCCGGAGAGATGCATGTAAATCCTGCATTACAAAGATACCGATAATGGCGGATTTGGCGTGCGGGAATTGGGGCGTTCCACCGGGCGAGAAGAAGACGTTCGTTGAGGTGTTGACAGAGAAAGGCGCGGCGATTTTGAATAATGCGCTCACCAGTGGCGCTATCGCGGTCGAGGACGCACCTTTGGAAGGTATCGAACTGCGAAAGAAGATAGAAGCAAGCATGCAGAAATTAGCGGAACGCTGGAAAGGGGCACTGGATCCTCTAATAGATCTGTCACCTTCGGAACGGTTTGCGTTTTATAAAGAGGAATTGCAGCGATGCATCCATTGTGGTGCGTGCAGGGAGGTCTGTCCGGTCTGTGCCTGTGAAGAAGACGCGAAATGTTTAGGATTGAATGAAGAGAGTGATGCGTACGCGGTTTCGATGTATAACCTGATTAGGATAGTACATTTGATGGATTCATGCATCCATTGTGGCCAGTGCGAGGAGGTCTGTCCCGTAGATATACCGCTCACGCTGATACAAAGACGGTTCTCTGAGCGGATGCAACGTCATTTAGAGTACACGCCGGGAATGGATGTCACGCAAACACCACCGTTGAACGAGACGAAGCTACGATGGAGTGCCGAGGTGGAATAACGAACGTAAAAATGGAGACAATCACGTCTATTTGTCCGGGCTGCAGTATCGGTTGTGGGTTGTATATGGTAGAATCGGAGGGAGAAGAGGGGCGTAAACTCCGCGTGGTGCACCGTAAGGTCGCGCCAATGAATGAGGGGAAGCTCTGTAAGTTCGGGATGCGATTGCCGTCCTATTACAATAGGGAACCGCTACGGAATTCCGTGGACGGCACGGAAGTGGATCAGGACGGGGCAATAGAAGCGGCAAAGGAACGATTGAAAAGTATGAACCCTGACGAAATTGCGTTTGTCGCACTGCCGAGCACGACAACCAATGAAGAACTCGTCTCGTTTGCTTCGTTAGCCTCGGGTTTCGGCGGTGAGAACCTTTCATTTGGGTTTGAACGGTTCTTCAGAGATATTCCGGAAGAAGCGTACTATGCCATTGAGAACGGATTGCCGTTTACTGATGTTGAAACCGCGTCCAAGATCGTTCTGTTCTTCCTTGACCCGTACGTGCATTATCCGCTCCTTGCACGGCGAATTTTGAAGGCGAAGCGGAATGGAGCACAGATCATAGAGGTCTCGTTTACGAAGAACGAGCGCGGGATAGCAGATGAGTGTATTGTGGTTGCGCCTCACGAGTTTGAAAGCCTACGAGAACAGAAAGCGCTCTTCAAGGATTCACTGATCATTGGCGAGTTAACCCCTTATACCAATCCGCATTTAGTGTCGTTGATGTTATGGCTCCAGGCATCGACGTCATCGCGACTCTTACTTCTCAAGCCGTTTTTGAACGTTACCGGAGCCTTGTTAATGGGTGGCGGCGGAAAAGGTGCGGAAAAGCGAAAAGGGTTGTTTGAGATACTTGATAAGATCGATAGCGGTAAAATCAAGGCGCTTTATCTGCTCGAAACGGATCTTACAAGCGTACTCCTCAGAGGAGAAGCGGTAAAGGAAACGCTTTCGAAGCTTGACCTGCTGATAGAGCAGCATGCGTTTAGAACACCATTATCGGAGCTTGCTACGATAACGCTTGGTTCAGAGCCGTTTTACCGGAAGCACGGCACGGTCGTTAATATAGAAGGACGGTTGTTAGCACTTGGCGGAGAATCGGCAACCGGGTTGCAGATACTGGAACGCATGGGCAACGGGCGATCTTATGAGGAACTCCATTCAGACGTCAAGAACCTGTTAGGAGTGGGAAGTTCCGAACCAAGCGAGTTTGAGATTGCGGTACCGAGAACGGAACGGAAGTTTGAAGTGGCGTTTTTGACAGAGTTCATTGATTCGTTTATCTCGCTATTGAAGCTAGAGCGCAAAGAAGAATCAGGTGAAGAGGGCTATTCACTCTGGTATAAGACAAATCCGTTCTTCTGGGCTGGTATTCGGGACAAGCGGTTTGTGGAGATCAGTCCCGCAGCAATGCGAACGCTCGGTCTGTTTAGCGGTGATCAGGTGGAGCTTGCCCTGGGAGAACTCAAAGAGAAGGTAGGGTTTAAGATTTCGGACGTGCTTGATGACTTGATTGTATCTGAGGACAAACTGGCAATTCAGCCGTTGGAAGGTCGGTGGTCAGAGGTGGATCAAAGAGGGCTACCGACAAGTGTGGCTCTGCGACGGGCGACGTAGAACAGTACAGTGACGCTATGGACTTATTGCACCGTAGTCTTGAATGTGCTCATAATCTTTAAATCGCTTATTTTCGCGATGGTCTAGCTACGTTACGTATGCATCGTTCATGCATCGAACGAGAATTACTCGCGTTATAAAAAAGAGAAAGGTTTTAATAAGGGGAAGGATTTGATTACTTCAAACAATGAGTGAAACAGGCTTGATAATCATGGGGGGCGTGGGATTATTAGCGCTCTGGTTAACGCTTTTCTTTTCTATCTCTTATCTCTAACCTTGCTCTGCTCCTAAGAGGTTTGAGTAGGAGAAAACGTACACTGTGGTTGTGTGATCGGTCTAAGCATTGGTAATTTTCCAAGATCTAATCCACTACCTCGGTTCTTATGCTTCACGGTGTGTATGTACGCTCTGATTGCTTCCAGATCATTTCAGCACTGTGGCAAGAGCGTATTAATTGATCTGGCAAAATATGCGTGCCGTAAAAAGTGCCCATTTCGTTTTTCCATGACTATTGCACGTATGCGCGCAATAGAAACAGCTATATTTATGTAAAACTTACATCTGTTGTTGTGTTATGCTATTATGACCCTTGCAGATTTTCTCTTATCAGAATACGGAGCTGCGTCGAGCACGCCTTCGCCGGTAAATAGGATGATGGCGGCATTTGCCGCTGATTTCCGGCCAACGGAGGATATCAACGTGGGCGTGGGCTACGTCAACGAGCGAACGATCCCACACGACCTGTTTTTAGAGGCTATGCGTGTGGTTCTGGGAAGTCCTGAGAAGTATAAGGTACCACTCAACTACGGCGGCTCGAAAGGCTCTCAGAATTTGATCGAATCGATCAAGCAGTTCCACGTAGATCGTGGCATCGGCGGGCTTACACAGGAGATAATCGATCGAAACGACGTAATTATTGGGCCAAACGGCGCAACGAGTTTGCTGGAAGGCATTGCGCACGTGCTCTCGCCGGGAATAGTTATCACCTCCGATCCGATGTACTACATTTATTGTAATTTCCTCGAACGCCAGGGTTTTGAATTAGTAGCCGTGCCTGAAGACGGCAACGGAATAAGAACAGACCTCTTACGCGCGAAACTTGACGCTTTAGGCTCCAGGGAAAATGATATTGCATTCGTTTATATCGTGACCATCAATAATCCGACAAGTACGATCCTTTCAAACGAGCGACGAGCGGAATTAGTGCAGATTGTGACTGAATTGTCCCGGCGTGTGGGCAGAAAGATCCCGCTCTTTTTCGATAGGGCTTACGAGAACCTGGTGCATGACCCGACGGTACCACCGTTACAATCGGGCTTGCTGTACGATACAGAAGGACTGGTTTATGAACTCGGCACCTTATCGAAGATTCTCGCACCGGCGTTGCGGATTGGCTACATGATGGGCAACGACGGTCAGTTCTTACGTGCGATGGTGCAAAAGACGAGCGATGTTGGGTTCAGCGCGCCGTTAATTACCCAAGAGATTGCGAGTTATCTTTTGGATCTCCATGTTCAGAGCCAACTCGATGGGGTTAATCAAGGCTACCGGCACAAAGCGCGAGCAGTCAAAGGCTGGATAGACGAATATCTGAGCGAGTTCATAACGGGCTGTAGCGGCGGCAAAGCGGGTTTTTATTTCTATTTGACTTTTGACGATTGCATTCAGACGACAGAAGATTCCGCTTTCTTTACGTATCTGTCACGAACGACGGGTGATGTGGCAATCGACGGGCCTGATACGGAGAAGAAACCGCGTGTGATTTACGTGCCGGGTGAATTTTGCGTGCATCCCCGTGGTGATCTCGTTGAGATTGGCAAACGGCAATTGCGATTATCTTATGGGTTTGAAGAACTCGAACGGATTGAAGAAGCGATAAAATTGATGCGGGAAGCAGCCGAGTATGCGAAAAGGTAACATATTCTGAGGTACGCCTTTGTAAAGAAACGCCCATGTATTTATTGTGTACTGGAACTCTGAACTTCACTCTTGGATTGTGGGTTTGAAAAATCATGAGTAAAAACAGACCGAAAAGGGCGAAACGGCACGAGCATAAGAATGATCTGCAAAAGAAGCACGCGTTAGAGC
>Ga0163203_1000170_pt1 | contig 16934 bp, 17 predicted proteins | sample PL_2010_330m_FD_113534 | JGI IMG/M metagenome (GOLD analysis project Ga0163203, IMG submission 113534) | Freshwater microbial communities from Powell Lake, British Columbia, Canada to study Microbial Dark Matter (Phase II) - PL_2010_330m | ecosystem: Environmental > Aquatic > Freshwater > Lake ... | reverse complement strand
CTTGGTTCATCCCTTCTTCGACCAGGTGGATGAACTGCCGGAGGGCGATTACTTTTACGGACTGGACTTCGGCTTCGGTTCTTTTGAAATAGATGAACTTAAAGGTGGAGACCCGACCGTTCTTGTAAAAAATGTAGTCATTGGAGATAAACTCTACTCCCAGCAGATGTTTTATGAGAAAAAAGCTATGACCAATCAGGACATAGCTCGTGAGATGACGCTGTTAAAAATATCACCTTTTGCTCCTATTTATTTCGACCCGAATGAGGACAAAAGTGGGGAGGAAATAAGGCTTGAAGGTTTTAATGTGCAGAAAACTGTTAAAGGACCAGGGAGTAAAAGTTTTGGAATCAAGAGGGTAAATTCTTTCTATCAGTTCTGGACAAAAGATTCGCTAAAGTGTATTGACGACCAGAGGAACTACAAGTATATTAAAAGACGAGACCCGTCCAGTGGCAGGGAATTTCTCAGCGATGATACTACCCACCAGTGGAGTCACGGAGTCGATGCCAGGAGATATGGGGTTGCCTCATATAGGGGCGGCATCGGAGTGAGGTCACTGCCGGTCTCGAATGTCACAGGGAGAGCGAGATTGGCGAGAAAGGAACATCAGTTCGCTACTCCGGTAAGTAACGCAAGGGGGTATTGATATGACAAAGGGAGTACCAAAGAGAGATGGCTCTGGCAGGGGCGAGAGGGCTAATAAAGGTCGTGGCGGTTGTGCCCAGCCAAAAAAAACCGGCAAGGGGAGTAATAGAGGTAAATGAGAAGAAGTTGCAGAAAGCGATGGGGGAAAGGAAAGTATGAACCTTCTACAAAGGGCAGAACTCTACAATCAAGCCTTTCCTAACTATCCTCCTCTTGTGGCGACTGATAGGTGGCTGTACGGTGTTTGGGTGCTAGGTAACAACTATAAGAGCAGGTCAAATTACTACGGCGAGTATCCTCCCACTTATCTCAAAAGGGTAACAGCCCTGTTTCCAGACAAACAACCTATCTTGCACCTGTTTAGTGGCACCGTGCCGAAGGCTCTAGGGGATACTTTCGATATTAACCCAGCATTAGAGCCTACCTATGTTGGGCGGGCTACTGAACTTTCCACCGTACTACCTAGAACCTATGGCGTCATCTATGCAGACCCACCTTATTCTGCCCAAGATGCAGAGCATTACGGAGTGCCTCTGGTCAATAAGAAAAAGGTGCTGAGTGAGTGCTATCGAGCCCTTGATGTAGGTGGCTATCTTGTCTGGCTAGACCAATCTCTGCCGATGTTCCGAAAAGTAGAATTTAGCTTGGTAGGAACTATTGGAATAGTGCGTTCAACCAACCATAGGGTCAGAATGGTTTTTATATTTCAGAGACAAAAAAAACCGGCAAGGGGAGTAATAGAAGATGACGGAAGATAGAGACAACGGGCATAAAGAGGAAGTGCGAGTAAAGATGTGTCCTTTCCTCAATCAATACTGCATCGAGGGCAGATGCGCTCTATACTCCGAGGTAAGGAAAACTGTCAATGGCAGGGTTCTCAAGATGGACACCTGCGCTTTCAATACTATGATGATGATGCTCTCAGAGATTAACCAGAAGACAGAGGGCAAACAACCACCGAAAATACACCTGCCTGGATTAAAGGAGATGTAATGGCAAAAGAAAAAAGAATACCAAATGAAACAAATATGTATTCACTTCACCCGCAGACAAAACAGGTGTTAAGGCATCGGCTACCCTGGGGAAGGGATAGCGCCCAGCTTAACCGATATATCGAAGAGGGCTACGTCTTTGACCCCGCAGAACTGAACCCTGCACCACCGGAACCAGAGGAACAGGAAGAACCTACCGGCGAACAAATTTTAGAGGTAATAGAGGTTTTGGATAACGCACCTGTGGTTTATGAAAAAGAACCGCCAGAACTCAAGCCGAAGCCTGAAGGCTGGTCTGTGCCTGATAATATGTATTACTGCCAGCTTTGCGGTAAAAACCATCATCCTAATAGCAGGGTCGGTAAGAAGCATAAACAATATGCGGAGGCTTAATATGTATGATTGGGTGGTTCCCCGATTTATATTATCCGATATTTATAATTTGCATCCTGAAGAATATGACGGGAAACCTCAATCGTATATCATATGGCAAAGGAGTAGATTATGGCAACTACGTGGGAAATAATAGAGAGAAGAAGAAAAAACCTGAGTGGCTTTTACAACCAGATTGACAAGACTCGGAAACGTTTGAAGATGGAGAACTTCAAACTCACCACGTTCGATGGCAAGCACTATCTCGATGACGTAGTTAATGTCACTGAGAACAAGTCTGTTTCCTATGTTGCAAGAATCATAGCCTCCCTGATGTCCTCCAAGTGGCAGACGACAATCGAAGGGGATATATCGCAACGTGATGCCCATAAGGTAGAGAAAATCCTTGAGCGAAATCTTGAGCAGGCTGATGAGTATATTAATGACGAGTATGGGATTGCCGACCTGGATTCCTGGCTCTGCAACCACGTATGCCATACTTCTCTTATCGGTGTCCAGTGGATGAGTTATCTTGACGATGAGACAGGAGAATATAAAATCCACTGCCTGCCTGTGGATATGAGATGGTGCCCCTTCGTTATGGGAAAGTGGGCTGCCCCCACGTATTTCAGAGACAAGGAAGATTTGGAAGTAGAGCTTGAGGATTATGCTCGCTCCGCCGATGGCGAAATCAGGGAGTTTCATAAGACAAAAGAGGATTTGAAAGCCTTACTTAAAAATAAGAATAACGAAGTCCGTGACTACTGGGATGAGAACAAAGGCGAACTCTGGATTAACAAGGAACTTGTCTATACTCAGCCGAACTATTATGGCAAGCCTCCATTCGTAATCGTATGGACTCCATCGGGTTTTATGATGCGGGACAAAGACTACCTCGATTACGAATCACCAAGCCTTCTCTTCCTCAATGAAAAACTCTACGACCAGTTAAGCAGACAACTTTCCTCTGACGCTACCCTCGGCTTTGACCCTGTTCTTCCGGCTTACGAATATGAAACAAAGCAACCAACAGGGGGTTTATCCAGGCCTGTGTCGGAGCGTGGGGAATCACTGGAGGTGCCAGAGGGTGAGCTGCATAAACTCTTACCAAGAAGCGATATCAATAATGCGGCTATGGCATCCAGAACTGATGTTAACCGGATGATTGACGAGGCTTCACCGATAACTCCGAGAGCATATACGCAACCACCTTCTGCTGTTGAGGTAGCCACCGAAGTAGAACTTCTCGATGAACTTCAAAACCCTCGCTTCAAGGCGCTCAAGACATTCAAGGAAAAACTCGGAAGGATGATAATCTACCAGATGCTAAAGATTGCCACCGGCGAAGTAAAAGCCCCGCTTATGGCAGGTAAAGAAGGACGTAAGGTTTCCTTCTCTGCCGAAGACCTCAAAGACCCTGATAAATATTTCGTCCACTACGTTCTTATGAAGGAAAACAAACGGCTGGCTATCGTCAATGAGGCAAGGGCGTTGGCTCTATGGGGGAAAGCTCCAAGAAAGTATATACTCAGAGATATCCTTTCCGTAGAAGACCCGGATGGATGGGAACGGGAGATGGAACTGGATATGGCAAGAGAAGCTAATCCCGCTCTGCGTTTAGCTGAGATGGCTATCCGCTATGCTGAGGAAGCCGAGGATATGGAGCAGGGCGTGGATAAGGACTTGAAAAATCACCAGTCCAAGATGCTTGTCCATATGTATGTGCAGCAGATGAAACAACAGATGGGGCAGGTTTCAGATGAGGGTGTGGAAACTACCGGACAGTTGAGGGACGCAATTTCACAGAGCGGCAATGCCAATGCTCTTATTAACTTAACTGGAAGAGGCGGCGGCGGCAGAATGGCAGCAACTCCACAAGGAGGTCAAGATGTTGGACAAACAGGGATGGAATAAGAAAATCTGTATGGAGCACATAACTCAGATGAGAAGCCCGTTTGAAGGAATGGGTAACAATGGGAATGTGTCTCCTATTCTCCAGCGAATGAAGGATGCGGTAAACAAAATAAGACCGCAGAGATAAAGATGGTAAGCACTAGAATACCAAGACCGAAGACCATTAGTCAGACAGATATCGCTAAAAAGGCTCAGGAAGTAAAGCGGAAAGAGCCTAAACTTCCAGAACCGGAGGTGGAAAAACCTGTCGCTGAGGCTTTCAGGATAAAGATGCCTGAGATAAAGACCGGGGCAATCAAGCCGAAGACTCTGGACGAATTGTCTATCCAGTTCGGGATACCGAAGACAAGATTTGCCACAACCGACCTCCTTAATGACCTGATGCTTCCGCTCTCCCCAAGGATGCGCCGTTGGAATATTCCTACGGAAACCTATTTCTCGCCTGAGCAAGCACGCTCTTTGGGCTTGGATATTCCTGATGATGTTCTGATTAAAATGTCTCCGCTCACGGAAGGCGAGCCTGTATTTACCGTTGTCGGTGGAGAAGAGGTAAGGGCACAGGTAACTCCCGATATGACAAGACTCCTGCAACAGATTTACCCAGAGCGTTTCGGAGCGGGAGAATATGGACTTGCTACACCTATGTCAGCCGAACAGGTGGCTGAAGAGATTGATACCTTTGTCAGAACCAATCCGGCAGCCTTTATAAATGACCTTTATGAAAGAGTGGGCGAGGACCTGGGAGCAGACTTCCTGAGAAAACTCGGCATAGGGGAGTCCTTAATCACTCAGGCTATGTCCTTCGAGAAACAGGAGGAGCAGCTTAACCGGTCAATTCAAAATGTTTTTCCCGATGAAGCGTGGAATCTGGAAACACTTGGCGACTATATAGATGAAGACCCGGAAGCATTTATTAAGGATTTGCAGTCAAACCAGAGAGTAAGCTATCAGGATAAGCGGCTTCTCCTTGAGCAAATCGGCTTTCAGCCTGCCGATATAAATGAGATACTTCGCTGGCAGAGAAATGTTATTACTTACGTTGACGGTAATGCCAGAGTAATAGATATAGATACCGAGACAATGAACGCCTATGATGAGTATGGCGATTACGCTGGGAAATATAACTATGCCACGAAGTCGTTTACAGAAGCACCTGAGAAGACGTTTTATCAGAACCAGTGGGATACCTTCTGCTTTGCCTCCAATCAGTATGCGGAAAACTTCTACAGTGGCTTGCTGAATGTGACGCTCCCGTTACTCTACCCCGATGTGCCGGATGGTTTTTTGGGAGGTCTCGGTGAGGAAGTAACAAGACAGAACCGTGAGGTGCGGCAGCAGTTCAGGAGTCTCTATGGGAAAGTCAGTAGCGACTACGATAAATGGACTGAAACCCATCCAGAGCAAGCGCCAAAGAAACTTTTTCAGGAAGGCGCATTTAAGCATCCCGAACTATTGAAAGATGCAAACTACTGGTCTTATGAGGTAGCTAATATCCTGCCGTTTATGGTTGCTTCTCTTGGTATTACCGTAGCCACAGGCGGCGCAGGTGCACCTTATGTTGTGCTCTCAACCATCGGAATGGGAGCAGTAGAAAGCGGCGCAGTCTATGAGGACTTACTTCAGGCTGGCGCATCCCCTGACCAGGCATCGGGTATGGCATTTGTAGCTGGTGGCATCATCGGCGCTCTTGAAAGTGTCGGTAAGATACCACTGCTAAAACAACTTAATGCTGGTCTGTTTGGCAGGTTCAAGAAGCTTGCTGGAACAAAACTCGGTAACGCTATACTCAATAACTGCATATCACGGTTTGGTGTTAACTTCACGGTGAGTCAGGCTGCGGAAGTTGCTACGGAAATCGCACAGGAAATTGTGGGGAATGTTGCCGTATCCTTCTTTGATGAGAACCGCAGTGCCTTTGAGAATATACCTGATATAGCGGTAAAGACCGCCGTTGCTACCCTTCCTCTGGCTGGATTTGGTGCTGGCGTGTCTTCTATAAGAATGGTATCTCCGTCTGAGCAAAGCGGTATGACTGATATTGCCAAACGTGCCGCAGGTTGGGTAAAGGACAATAAGGGTAACTGGTTCGAGACTCTTGGGGAAGAAGGCGGATTTATAGTCCCAGGAGCAGAGCCAGGCGGTGAACGTGTAACGGAGGGACTTCAGCAGGAGTATAAGACTCTTATTGAAAGTGCCGAGAAAATAGCACCTGATAATCCTGTAGTCCAGATAGCTAAAGATGCCTTGAGTAAAATTACACCAGAAAACCAGGTGGAAATATTAAGGCAAATAGAATCTGTAGAAGAAGAACTCAAGAGGATAGTTACCCCAGAGGTAACGCAAGAAGTGGGTATGCCTGAAGCAGGCATCCAGCCGTCAATGATTGAGGAAATATCCGCTAAGGAAGTAAGACCTAAAGGGAAGGGACGCATTACTCAAATCTCTATGGATGACCAGATGAGGCTTGAAGAGGCACGCAGGCAGGCTGAAGAGGCACCGGCAGAGGAAAGGGCAGCCTATGAAGCTCAGGCTGAAATTGAAAGCTTGAAGGTTACATTGGAGACCGACCCAGTGGCTAATTATCGCTTTAAGATGGGAAACAGGAATGTCGGACTTGACTCCCTGATATCTATAAGGGAGCAATCTTTCCCTGACTACTTCACAGTAAAGCAGGCTAGAGCGTTAAACCCTAGAGGTAACGTTGAGCGGTATACGCAGAAGGGAACACCCCAATATAATAAAGTCCCACGTGATGTCGTACTGGATGATTTAACCAAAGAGTTCAATATGACACCTGACGAAATAGCGGACAGAGTTATGGCTATAAGGCGGGAACGGGGGCGGATTAGGGAACTGGATGACAAGATTACAAAGCAGATGACCGAGAAACCGCTGGAAACATTGCCTGATATAATGCCCGCCGAGGCTTTTGAGAATATGAATACACCGGGCAGACCAAAATACACTGTGAAACAGCTTGATGCACTTAATTCGGTATTTGCAGATTATATCAACCAACCTTCCGTTCTCACTGCTTGGGAACTAACCAGAGAACTGAGACAGGAGACAAAAGCGGGAAGGGCTGAAAACCTGAAAGCCAGAGCACAGCAACTTATTGTTAATGAGGGGTTAGGCTCTGAGCAGGCTCTAAAACAGGCAATCGCTGATACGATGTCTGGCGAACTACCGACTGTGACAACCGATTATCTTCAAGGCATTACTGAGGATATGAAGGACGCTCTATTTGCCAAAGTCTACCATACCCTTAAAAATGAACCCTTTGAAATGATGTCGACTGTTACCGCTTTGACTAATGCCCTCGCTGGTAGAGCAATACCTAGAGAGCCTGGGGTGCGTGGAGGCTCGGCATACAGCAGGCTTGAGAGAGTATTTGGAGACCAGCCGAAAGTTATCAGAGCAATAGACAAGATGGCATCAGAGAAAAAGTCACTTGAGGATATTGTAGAAGGAATGTTCCACGAAGTAGGCAGAGAGCCAATACCCGTTGACCAAGAGACGGCGGATTATCTCAGGGGACTTTCAGCAGAAGTGATTTATGAGCCTTCCGTTCTTCGTGAGCCGATAGCACCGACTGTAAAATACGAAGCACCGATTGAAGATGCTATAAAGCAGATGCCTTTATTCCCACCCCTTGCTAGAGAGAAGGTAATCCGTGTGCTAAAAGAGGCTGGTATGTCGCCAGTGGATATAGGAAACTTCCTTCGGGCGAATAAGGCATCCTTTGACTTTTCCTTCTGGAGACAGCAAGCTCCTCTTATCGCCAGTCACCCAGTATCATTTGTCCAAGCAAATATTGAAGCGTGGAATGCAATCTGGTCACAAAAGTCTGCCGAGGCAAGTTGGCAGAGAATCACTAGAGACTCTCTCTACCAGATATATGAGGTTTGCGAGCAGGAAGGCGGCGATTTTCTCAGACCCCTTATTATTCCAAAGGGAACAGCACAGTGGCGTGGAACCGAGGAATTTGGCTATCTTACTCAGGAACGCTTGATACCGAGGCTGACTGCTAAACTACCCTGGATAAAACTTTCTGCTAGGTCCTTTGAAACAGGCACTAACGTTCATAACTGGCTGATATTCAAAAGCCATTATGAGGCTATGCTGAGGCTGGGTGAAATGTATGCCTCTGGAAAAAAGAAACTCAAGCCAGGTGAGTCTTTTGACATTACAAAAGAGATGGTCGATTTATCAAAATCTCTTGCGAACTTTTCCGCAAGAGGTTCACTTGGTAAATTCTCGGCTACAGCACCAGAATTATCGGCTTTCTTCTTTGCTCCCAGGGCGTCTATAGGTAGGATACTTAGTGTAAAAGATTTGGTGAGTTCAAATCCAAGAGTAAGGGCTTTCGCTTGGAAGAATGCCACGACATTCGTTGGAGTTGTTGGCGGTATGGTTCTCCTCGGCGGTATGATGGGTTGGTGGGACGTGGAGACTGACCCTCGTAGTGCGGAATATATGTCGGTAAGGCTCGGCAATACCCGCATAGACCCCTGGGGTGGATACCGTCAATTCCTTGTCTTTTTCGTGAGGGCAATTACCAAGACTGGCGTTTCAAGCGTCACTGGGGCGGAATACAAGACAGACCCGCTTGACTTGATGCAAAACCTTATCAGAGGTAAAGCGTCACCGTTTGCTTCGACTATTCTTGACTTCTGGAAGGGAAAGAACTTCGTAGGCGAGGAAGTCGATGTCGCCAATAAGAAACAGTGGGTAGAAAGAGTAGCCCCCTTCTCCATCTGGGATATATACGAAGCGTGGCAGGAAGACCCTGAGACAGCAGCAACCATAGCGATACCGGCTATAGTCGGCGCTGGTGTCCAGACGTACACGGGCGAATGGCGTGAAAATTTTAGCAAACTCGGCTTGCCAAAGTATTCAGAGAACTTGGCTTATGGAATAACTGACCCAGCATACGATACAGGGGATTTTTATTCCGACCATTCAAACCAGTTCACCGGCGTTGACCCTGAGACGCTCACTGAAAGTAAAGGCTTCCCAAACTATATCAAGGCACTTGCCGAAGCGAAGGTAATTAAGTCTGAGATAGCAAAGATACCCAGTGAAAGCCTTATCGGATTAAAGGGAGAGTTTGCCACATATTACCAGATGTGGAAGGATAGGGAAAAAATTGTCGCAGCGGACGATAAGGAAGCGCTAAAAGAATTTGACAAGAAATACCCGAAAGCAGAACTAGGTAACTTCTCTCAGAGACAGTTCGCCTTACTTAACCAGTATTGGTCGCTTACCGGTCAGGAGCAAAAGGACTTTCTTGAGGAGCACGAAACAGAGATTGGCGTTAACCTCCGCCAGGAATACCTCCGTGCGCACCCGAAAGAAAACGCCCTACTGGCAGTTTGGGGACAGGCGAATATACTTACTAAAGAAGCATATACTGAATTCCAACGGCTCATAAAAGAACTTGATATACCAGATAATGCTATACCTGAATTGACCGTACCGCCGAAGGAAAGTATTGATACACACTTTGCATATCAGGAAAGTGAAGACTACTGGGAAAAGCAACTCCTCAAAGCCAAAGACCACGCTTATTGCGAATGGGCTGATTTAACAATTCCAGATACCCCTATAGCAGCACTGGAATTAAAGATAGCGAATGAAAACCTCGATGAAGATAGCCCTGAATTCAGAGATAACAAAAGGCGCATCGAAGCGTTAGAGAAGGGGACGGATGAAACCCCAACGCCCGATGGGACTGTTAACGACTGGGTAGATAGGGGGAAAGTTATAGATGAATTTACAGCCGGTAGCTCCGAGGCTAAGGTCTGGCTCATTGACCATCCCGATACCTTTCAGTGGGCATTGGATAATGGTCTGCTAACTGATGATGGCAAGACGTGGGATGAGGATAGGTTGAGACTCAATGTTGAACTGAGGCAGGCGAAGGAAGGAACACCTGAATATGATGAGCTTAGTTCGACCAAACAGGCTTATGACAAGGGTATCCCGAAGTCCTTGCACGAAGATTATATTTTTTACAATAGTTTACCCACCGAAGGCTACCGCAAAGACAGGTTTCTGATTGAAAATCAGGGACTCGCTGAGGCAATGGGTATGGAAGTCCCGGATGTCTCAAAAATACCATCTGTGGAATATGATAACCTCTATGATGAGTGGATAGAAGACTTTGAGAAATACGGGCAAGCCACTACCAATGAAAAGGAAACTATGAAATTCACCACGCAGACAAAGAGCCTGTCCGGTCTTCAGTTCGATAATATGAAACGCCTTACTGGTTTCGGTCTGGCTAGGATTACCAGGGATGCTCACGATAAACTCAGAGGCTTGCAGGGAGACCCGAACTACCAGCAGTATGTAAGTGATTACGTTGAATGGCGCAAGCTACAGAATGAAGGCAAGCCGAAGGACTGGAAGGGAAAAACAGGCACCTCCGAGTATTATGAGGACGACTGGTTCCTGATGGAACACCAGGATTTCTACCAGAACGTCTATAAAAAGGAACTCGGCAATGACAAACTGGACTTTAGAAAAGTTCCCACAAGAGAAGTGTTCGAGAAATACCTTACTTACCTTTCATTGAAGTATGCCACTGGAAAGGCAAAAGAGAGTGAGAGGTTTGATTACAGGTGGATTAACCCAGACCTGGAGGAGTGGTTGGTAGATTCAAAGGGATATACTTCGGTGAAAGAACAATCAAGACGTGAGAACAGCACTTCACGGGAAAGGTATTATAGGGAAATAGACGAAATGTATCGGAGGCTGAAAGATACCGAGGGAGTCAAGGTAAAGGAAATAGATTCTTGGAGGTAAAGGAGGTCGGTTATGCCAGCAGTATCAAAAGCACAACAGCAAGCAGCAGGAATGGCTCTTGCGGCTAAGAGAGGCGAGATAAAAGTTTCTTCTCTCAGGGGCGCAGCCAAGAAGATGTATATGGATATGACCATCGAGGAACTTGAAGACTTTGCTGGGACAGCGAGAAAGGGTCTTCCTAAAAAGGTATGATGACTGATAGCACTACATTTTTATATATCAAGAAACAAGTAGAAAAGGTCGAATCAAGTGGATTCGGTGAGGTCTCCATTAAGATAAAAAACGGGGCGGTTTACCGTGTCGTAAGTTCAGTTGATTCCCTTTTTGACAAACCTCACCTTGACAAATGCTCTAAGTAGTGTTATAGGTTAGTTAACAACTGAATAGAAAGTTTAGTCCCAAAAGAAGGACTTAGAGGGATTGGTGTAAAAGCCAGTCCCTTTTTGTTATTAAAAAAGAACGGAGGTTTTTATGGCTACGGGCGTAAAGGAAAAGGAAGCAGGCACTATGCCAGAGGACAAAGGCGTTAAAATCCCTGAGTCCGATGACAAAACCCCTACTGACCAGAGTAATGTATCCCCGGAACAGGAACAGGAAACACCCATATACACCCAGAGACAGGCGGACGCTTTAGTTCACGCCGCCAAATCGGATGCTGGAAGGTCACTCAAAGAAGTCGAGAAGGAAAGGGATGGTCTCAAGGCACAGATAAATGCCAAAGAAAGCGACCTTGCCGAAGTGCAGGACGAAAGAGAATCCCTTGAAAAGAGAATAGAGGAACTGTCCAGCGATGACCCGAAGAAACTTGACCTTATGAAACTGGAAAGGGAACTTCGGAAACAGGAGCGGGAACTTAAATCGAAAATAAGAACGGCTGAGGAAAAGGAAACCAGTCTTACTGAAAGGGAAAAGAAAGTCAGTTCGTTTGAGCTTGAAGTCACAATCGAAACCGTCTCTGACGAGTACGATGACGGAGACTCAGCGAAACTGAAGAAGGCATTAAGTGTATTTGAAAGCCCTACCGAGGAGCAGGTACGCAATATAGCCGAGGTCATATTCAGCAAGAAAAAGGAATCCGATGAGCCGAAGTCTAAAGCACCAAAGCCCTATTCTGGGAAAACTGCGGGTGGAACTCCGTACTTTACCAGAACCCAGATTGCCGACCGGAAGTTCTGGGAGGAAAACAAGGAAGCGATTAAGGAAGCTATGGCAGAACCCGGTCATCCGAGAATAAAAGATGAATAGGAGGTAGGGTATGTCCTTATCTGCAAGAACTCCAACCACTTTTGATACTGCTGGCTTCATTCCTGAAGTATGGTCGAACATTTTTATTGACGCAGCTAAAAAAGAGTTAGTTTGCTTTGATGCCGTAGACCATTCCTGGGAGAAAGACCTTGCCTATGGCGATACTGTAAATATCGGTGTTACCAACCACGTCACCGCTACCGAAGTTGTGGTAGGAACGAAGGCATCGGCTCTTAATCCTATATCCGGAGCGAAAATCCAGCTTATTATGGACCAGTGGTACGAAGCACCCATCGACATAGATACTATGTCAAAGCGCCAGACACAGATTGACCCGGAAGCACTGGCGAGAGATGAAGGCGAGTATTCTATCAGGGTTGAAATTGACTCTACGGTAGCTGCTCTCTTCTCACTTCTTAACAATTCGAGCGTTCAAGGAAGCGATGGCGATGAGATAACCGATGACCTGCTCATCGACATTATGGAACTCCTGGACGAAAACGATGTGCCTCGTGATGGAAACCGTTTCCTCATCCTTGACCCGTCCGGCGTTGCAGATATGATGAAGTACGACAAGTTCGTATCGAATCAGTATGTGTCGCAGGCTGGTGCGGTTGAGAATGGAACGGTTATGAACGGGCATCCGGTTTACGGCTGTGCCGTTCGTGTCACCAACAACCTTTCGTCAGCTACCACCGGAAACTACTGTGTGATGCTGCACCGCAAGGCTATTGCTGCTGCGGTTCAGATGGAACTCCCCTGGTCTGAATGGTACAAAGCAGAGCACCAGATACGCATACAGTATGAAGCCCTGTGGGGAGTGCTGGAAACCAGAGATGCTTACGGAATCCCATTCTACTCACGCAAGGCTTAAAGGAGAGTAATGCCTGTCTACGAATATGAATGTCCGAAATGCGGTAACAGTCTGGAGGTAGTAGCCCAGATGGGTGATGCACCTCCGGTATGTTGCGGGGAAAAAATGACCCGGTTATATACCGGCTCAGTGGCGATTAGAGACTCCCGCTCTTTGACCGGAAAGCGTAACGAACTCTGGATAAATCGCCTGGATGACTTTCATAAAGCTCAGGCAGACAGAGGAGAGAAACTTACTCTCCCACACGCAAGTAAAATACTATGACGGAAGTGATAAAAACACTTATCCCTTTGAACGTCATTAAATAAAAGGAGAAAAAATATATGTTTGGGCAAAGACCAAAAGTAGGTAGGAAGCTCCATTTCATAGGTGACTCGAAACACAAGCAGAACATCGCTGGCCCGGTTCACCCTGAGATGGTGCATTTCTATGACCACTTCACGGGCGATACGCTGGCTACTGACGACTGGCTGGTAACAGTTACATCAACCGATACGTGTGCCGTAGACCACACCTATCCTGGTGGATGGGCACTCTTTACTACGGCTGCTGCGGCAGATGGTGAGGTTACTTACCTTTCTACGCCTCTGGCGTGGGAAGATGATATGAGTGCCATATGTGAGGCAAGGATACTCATAACGGATGTATCCGGTGTAGCCGTCTACTTCGGGTTCTCCGATGCCACCTTCGAGACCTCACCTGCTATGGCTATCGACTACGATGGCGGCGTGCTGGCTGCTGGTGCCAACAATGCAGTAGGTTTCATTATTGATGCCGATGATACTGTAAATGGTGCCTCAAGCATTATGGCTGTGGGCGTGAACGATGGAGACCTCGAAACAGCCATAGATAGCGGCAAAGACTGGGCGGATGGGAAAATACACGTTATGAGGGTAGAGCTTAACCCCGATGGGGATGCTACCTTCTGGCTGGATGAAGTTCGTATCGGCTTTATGGAAACAGCCGTAGTGTCAGGAACTATGATGTGCATAACCTGTCAAGTGGCGAACAGAGATGCCGCATCCGATACAGTCAAAGTTGACCGTGTTGACGGTTGGGAAGACGAATATACCGTTTAACCAGACAAAAATAAAATAATTGGAGGAACAAAATAATGAGTGATTTTAAGGACAAGAACGACAATGCACTGTCGGCTTATATCGGCAGGGACAGGGTAATCGTTACCCAGCCCAAGTTATGGAAATGGGCGGCTGAGGGAAAGGTCTTTGAGGCAGGTCTTGATATGGAAGATACTGCAATTCCTACCCTCGCAGCCATAGCCGACATCACTGCGTCCTGTGCGCTGGTGTCACCTTCATCGTCTTCACTGTTCGTAATTCCTATCTTACTCAAATTAGCAATTACGAATGACGGTAGTGCCTTAACTGACATCAGTGTTTCGTTTACCAAACCGGCGGGAGAAATCGCAGCGGCTTATTCCTGTACAGGAACTGCGATGACCACCAAGCAGAGTTTGTATGCGACAAGCCCGGCTAAATATAACCAGCAGGCGTCTGCTTTGACGGTATGCACCGTTTCGATACTAACAACCGATGAATGGATTGAGTATGACCGTCCGCAGGCTGACGATGCCTTCCTGGGTACTGCCGATGGTAGCTTTGTCGGGTACAATGTCCGCACCTACCGATTCCTGGATGATGGTGCGCCTCGTCTGTTGAATGGAGAAGCCTCGATGCTGGTTACCGTTGCGAATAGCACTACCGATGGTGCTTTCAGACCCTATATGCAATGGGCAGAAGTAACAATGGACGACCTGCTTTAAGGGGGTGAGTTATGCAAGACCGAATTTTGCGCTGGTTTATACCAGGTGAGCAGGGAGAAATCGACCAGGAAATAGGTGGAACCTTTATTCTTGATGGCGATTTCGAACCTCAGTGGATTCACCTGAGTCTAAAGAGACCGACAAAAGGTGCTCGTAACCTGAAAGTAGACATAACCTGTGATGGTGTGAGCATCTTTGACAAAAAGCCGGCTCTGGTGAACAACCAGAAAGATAAGGTTTGGACAACAATCCCCGGTGACGTGATGAGAGAAGAGTCAATCGTTAAGCTAAACCGAGACCAGGTTGCTAACCTGTTCACTGGTGAAGATTTGACGGTAGAACTCGGACTCAGGAAAACGTAAGACAGTGGGGGGAGGACATAAACTCCCCCCACTAAAAAGAGAGACGTGAATGGCTGTAATAACAATCGGAACTTATATGCTGGTGAAGTTTCGCCAGTTGATTATCTACAACAAGGCTATCTTTGGCGCAGCTATAGTAGCCTTTGCAGTTACCCTAACCGAACCTGAGAAATATGAATATCCTAATACTCCTGTTCTTTTGAGGATAAAGGATAAATTCTTTGAATACCTCGTATTCAGGAGGGGTTTATACGAGGCAGCGTGGAAGATAACTTTCATCGCTCTTGAACGACCTTTATACCTTGCCTCCAGGGTAAATGTATGTAGAGGGGCTGTAATAGCATTCGCCTCAGTTCTACCAGACCCGGATGATACTGGTAGTTATGAATGCCAGTATGCCAATACACCTGTGCTTCAAAGGATACTGGATGAGGCATTGCCTTGTTCCGGACTTGACCTCGAACTTCAGCAGGCAGTTAAAAGGATAGCCATTTGCGAGATGGAACACGACCCTGACCACCGGGCAGTCTGGGAGTTCATACTTGAGGAAATGACCGAGGCATACGCTGACGGAGAGTTTGTTTTTTCTCCTGACAGAGAGACTGACTTCAAAACGGCTTTCGAGATAATTGTTAAAGGCATAGTCGAATCCATCCTGGATGGAGAATGGCGACCAAGAAAAGTTGGATGGCCGGGGTCGAGAATGTGGAAAGAACCCAGAACCGAAAACGAAGGGAATCACGGTGGTTTTAGAGGATACAGATTTCGACAAAAAATAAATAAAAATTGAATAGACGGGAAAACTCCTGAAAATTAGAATCCCTGCCCGCAACCAGAGCGCTGTGCCCGTTGCACTGAAACTTCAGAGGCAGGCTAATCCCGTCAAAAAAGGAGTAAAATGGAACAGAGACAAGAAGAAGAAAACAAGAGACCTATAGCTGGCGGTAACGCTGTTTATTTAGCTGGCAGCATAAGAAAAGGCAGACGCAAAGGCAGTTATATTTATAGCCCGCTTGCTGCGATACGCCTCATTACCTCAAGAGGCGCAGACATTACCGACAACGTCTTGAACGCCCTCAAAGTTACCATCAGGAAAGGGACTGAGTATATAGGAAAAGTAAGCCTTGCTGACGAAGAGGGTGAACCGATTGATATAATCAGCATACTCAGCAACATTCTTTCATTTCTTAATCCGGTAAAAGTCCAGACAAAAACCGTTTCCTGCCCTCCACTACCGTTAAAGATTACTGGTATTGGTGCTGGTGCAGAAGGAACGCTTGACTGCCTGGGAGACCTGATGCAAGTTAAAGTCCCGAAGTCAGGTACTATTTTAAGTGCTACCTATTGGGACTTGGATGACGAGAAAACTCAGGTTGACCTTGAGATATTCAAGGAAAGGATTACCCAGACTGGAGACAACAATCCTTGGGCGCCGAGTGATGTCGACTTACTTCACTTCGTAAAAGAATTGGCTTTCTTTGCCTTTGACGACCATATCAACAACGCAACATCTGAGATAAATAATATCGGTAAGGCTTATACTTGCCCGCAGGGTTACTTCTATATTCAGGCGAAACTGGCAGGGACAGCACAGACTATAGCTGCGGGTTCAGAGCCACGATACCAACTTCAAATACTCTCTGATGACCCGAACTGGCAGGAGAGGTAAATGCTTAAAGTTGCGCAGAGACCTTATGATATCTGGAGCAGGAATATCTTTCCATTCTCAATGGAGGATTGTGTGCTCTACCTCCCACTCTGGCAGGAGGATATGCAGGGGTCTACACTGTTGTCTTATGACCCCAACCACTATTCCTGTGCTGTTAGCGGCGCCATCTGGGGAAGTCAGGGCAGGTATTTTGATGGTATTGATGACCAAATTGACTGCGGTAATCCACTAAGTCTACGGATTACAAAAAGCATGTCGCTAGAGG
>Ga0163203_1000169_pt1 | contig 17002 bp, 18 predicted proteins | sample PL_2010_330m_FD_113534 | JGI IMG/M metagenome (GOLD analysis project Ga0163203, IMG submission 113534) | Freshwater microbial communities from Powell Lake, British Columbia, Canada to study Microbial Dark Matter (Phase II) - PL_2010_330m | ecosystem: Environmental > Aquatic > Freshwater > Lake ... | reverse complement strand
CCTTAAATCTATTTCTCATGACAGGATTAGTCTCGTACGGCGTGTACATACCTTCTTATAGAATACGAGTGGAAGAGATAGCGAACCAATGGGGTGAGAATCCTGCGAGTATCAAAGCCGGGCTCATGGTGCACGAGAAATCCGTCCCGGACGTCGATGAAGACACCGCGACTATCGCGGTCGAGGCCGCTCGTGCTGCTATTCTGCGTGCGAACCTCGACCCGAAAGAGATCGGTGCTATTTACGTCGGTTCGGAAAGCCACCCGTATGCCGTTAAACCTACTGCTACTATCGTCGCTGCTGCGATCGGCGCTCCACATTCAATTACTGCTGCGGACTTCGAGTTCGCCTGCAAAGCCGGTACGGCGGCCATACAAGCATGTATGGGGCTCGTTTCCCTCGATGAGATCAAATATGGCGTCGCAATAGGTGCGGACGTTTCACAAGGAAGCCCGGGCGATGCGCTCGAGTACTCAGCCGGTGCTGGCGGCGCGGCTTTTGTCGTTGGGCAGGATCAGGTAGTCGCGGAGATCGAGGCGTACGCGTCTTTTACGACTGATACGCCGGACTTCTGGCGCCGCGAGCAGCAGAAGTACCCCGCACACAGTGGGCGTTTCACCGGTGAGCCTGCGTATTTCCGGCACACCCTCTCAGCTACAAAGATGCTGATGGAGAAAGCAGGACTGCAACCTTCTGATTTTGATTTTGCCGTTTTCCATCAGCCGAATGGTAAATTCCCGCTCAAAGCAGCCAAGACGCTGGGGTTCACCACCGAACAGCTCAAACCCGGTCTGATGGTAACGCATATCGGGAATACGTATTCGGCAGCATCACTTATCGGACTCGCCGCGACGCTCGACCAAGCATCGCCGTCGCAACGAATATTACTAACCTCCTTCGGCTCAGGTGCGGGTTCAGACGCATTTGCGTTTCGCGTGACCGATCGCATCGAGGAGCTGCGAGACCGGGCACCAAAGGTCGAATCGTTCCTTCATGCAACGAAGTATCTCAATTACGCGGGCTATGCAAAACATCAAGGGAAAATAAGGATGTAATAAGCAAAATGAGAGAAGTAGCGATAATAGGTGCGGGAACGACGAAATTTGGCGAACTCTGGAAAAAATCGTTCCGTGATATCGCCGTAGAAGCAGGCTTGAAAGCGATCGAGGACGCTGGGATAAGCGGCGAGGAGATAAATGCGCTCTACGGGGGGAACATGTCTGCTGGCAGGTTCATCGAGCAGGAGCATACCGGCCCGTTGATAGCTGACTACGCCGGATTAGCAGGATTACATATTCCCACAACAAGTGTAGAAGCTGCGTGCGCTTCTGGCGCGCTGGCATTCCATTTAGCGACACTCGCGGTGGCTTCCGGCTGGTACGATATCGTCATAGCTGCAGGTGTGGAAAAGATGACCGATGTGGAACCCGATGTCGCGGATGACCTGCTCGCGTCCTCGGTTGACCGGAAGTGGGAAGCGATTTACGGTGCGACCCTCCCTTCGTTGTTCGCGCAGATGGCACGGGCGCATATGGAGCGCTACAACACCACAAGCGAGCAAATGGCCACGGTAGCGGTAAAGAATCACGCTAACGCTGTTCACAACCCGTTTGCACAGTTCCGGAGGAGAATAACCGTAGAGAGCGTGCTGGCGTCACCCATCGTTGCGGATCCGCTTCACATGTTAGACTGCTCGAGCATTGCAGATGGGGCTGCTGCGGTCGTTTTATGTGCTGCGGACAAGGCCAAGAACTACACCGATTCGCCCGTCTACGTCAAAGCATCCGCACAGGCGAGTGATACGATCTCACTGCACGATCGACGCGAGCTCACCACAATAGATGCAACGGTAGTTGCAGCGAAGAAGGCTTACCAGTGGGCTTCGTTAGAGCCCTCACAAATCGATCTTGCCGAGGTGCACGACTCCTACACGATCTCAGAACTGATCGCTATCGAGGATTTAGGGTTCTGTAAAAAAGGCGAAGGTGGCGTTGTTACCGTAGAAGGCGAGACGGAAATCGGCGGTCGTATACCCGTAAATCCCTCTGGTGGCCTGAAAGCATGCGGACATCCGGTTGGCGCCACGGGCATTCGACAGGTAGTAGAAATAACGCAGCAACTACGAGGAGAAGCAGGAAAACGGCAGGTCACCAACGCTGAAGTCGGACTGACGCATAATATCGGTGGAACCGGCGGAACAGCGATCGTCCACATTCTCTCGCGGTAAGCTTCACGTGACGATACCCGCAACTTATATATAGGGGCCAATACTGTTACTTGCTTACGTCTGGATTAATTTTTAAAATGAAATCGCGCTTAGGATAAACGATGGATAATCTGTTCAAAGACCTGATAAATGGGGGGGATATATTCGCAAATAAAGAGGTACTTCGCTCTACCTATGTTCCCCAAAAGCTACCGCATCGAACGGAGCAAATAAAAGAACTCGCGGATATACTCTCTGCTACGTTGAAAAGGGAGACACCCTCTAATATATTGATATACGGCAAGACCGGGACAGGTAAGACATCTACGGTGAAATACGTGAGTAAAGAACTGGAGGAGATGGCTCAGAAGACCGGTAGTAATTGTTCTATGCTGTATATCAACAGCGAGGTGTTTGACACACAGTATCGCATTTTTGCGTATCTTGCACGGGTGTTCAATAAACGTGTTCCGATGATCGGGTGGCCGACCGATATGGTCTATTCAGAGTTTAAGAGTGGCATAGACACCGAGGAGCGTTGTGTCATTGTTGTTTTGGATGAGATAGACAAGTTAGCGAGCAAAGGAGAGGAAGCCTTATATAACCTCACACGGATAAACAGCGAGCTCGATAACGCACGAGTAAGCTTAATAGGTATTTCAAACGACCTCACCTTTACAGACTTATTGGACCCGCGGATAAAGTCATCGTTAGGGGAGGAGGAGATAATATTTTCGCCGTATAATGCCGAGCAGTTAAAGGATATTTTGTACGCGAGGGCGGCGAAGGCGTTTAATGATTCTGTACTTGCTGAGGCTGTGATACCGCTCTGCGCTGCGCTTGCAGCTTCTGAGCATGGTGACGCACGGCGTGCTCTTGACCTACTTCGGGTATCAGGAGAAATTGCAGAACGTTCGAAAGCACGTTCGGTGTGCGAGGAACATGTGCGGCTCGCCAGTGAGAAGTTAGAAACGAACCGCGTAGTTGAAGTGGTAAAAACCTTACCGCTCCAATCAAAGATTGTACTTAGCAGTGTGCTCGTTTTAGGCCGCGAGCGGAACAAAAGGCGATTTTCCAGCGGTGAAGTGTATAATATGTATCGACGTTTATGTAATCATGTGGGCGTGGATGCCTTAACGCAACGGCGTGTTACTGATTTTGTCTCTGAATTGGACATCTTGGGTTTGGTCAATGCGGTGATCGTGAGCAAAGGCAGATATGGACGGACGAAGGAAATCTCCCTCAGTGTACCTGAAGAGTGCGTGCGACCGGTGTTGCTTGAAGACTATAAACTTAAAGCAATATCTTCTATTAGAGTTAGACAGCAGATATCATTGTAGGGGGATGAAAGATGAGCGATAAAGAAGGAAAAGAGAAAGGAAAGGGAAAGCAGATGTCAGGATATGTCAAGTTCGAGGTTCCGGACGAGTTGCAAACCACCTCATTAGAAGCGGTGGAATTAGCAAGAACTACGGGCACCATAAAGAAAGGGACAAACGAATCCACCAAGACCATCGAACGAGGAATGGCAAAATTAGTGCTAATTAGTGAGGATATCACTCCACCGGAGATCGTGATGCATCTTCCACCACTGTGTGAAGAAAAAGGCATTCCTTATTTGTACGTTAAAAATCAGCGAGATTTAGGCGCTGCTTGTGGTATTAACAAAGGTTGTGCATCTGTTGCCATCGTGGACCCTGGAAAAGCTTCAGAATCGGTTGATAAGATTGCAGAGGAACTCAAGAAGCTGAAGTAGTAAAATACTAAGGTAAAAGGCCAAGTAGGAAATGAGCGAAGAGAGAGGAACACCAACAGAGGTAATAGAGGTCGTGGGTAGAACAGGGATGCACGGTGAGTCCATTCAAGTGAAATGCAAAGTCCTGGATGGCGTTAATAAAGGGCGCATCCTCACGAGGAATTGTATCGGTCCTATGAAGAGAGGCGATATTTTAGTGCTCTCTGAGACAGCAAGAGAAGTGCGGAAGCTACATTCAAGGAGGTAACAAGAGGATGGAGAAGAGATGCTCGTTTTGCAATGCACCATTAGAGCCCGGAACCGGGATGATGTTTGTAAAGCGCGATGGTACAGTTTTTTATTTCTGCAGTTCTAAGTGCGAACGCAATATGCTCAAGCTGAGACGAAAGAGCAGAAAATTAAAGTGGGCTGCGAGCGCAAAGGAATAGGCTAAGCTAAGTAACCAAAGATATTTTTTTTCTTTTATTCCTTTGTCAGCATCTATAATTTTTACAGAGCCGAAATAAGAACCACACGGCTTATCTCTGATTCATCGGTGATTTTGTAGGCAAATCCTGAAGCCGTCAACGCGTCTGCAATCTCACGTGCGAATTGTTTCACTCGTGCATGCGATGGCATTGCGGCTCTTGTCAACCGTTTTCGCGAATACCCAATGTGCATGTACGCTTTAACTTCGATGAAATCGGGATTGGCACGAGCTAACAATTCAGCGTAGCTCGCAGGATTGATCATATTCAGACCGTCGATGCACGTAATCCGAATTACTCTTCGCGTTTGCCCTTTTAGCTGTCGCAGTACGTCCAGCGATTCTTTTATACGCGACCAGTACTGAGCGTTCGCCGCTTTTCTGTATGTGGCTTCGTCCGGTGCGTTTAGTGACACGTACAATTGATACGGCCGAATTTCCCGCAGCACCTCTGGAATCGTGCCGTTGGACACCACGAACGTGGTCATGTCACGCGACTTGAACTCCTGAATGAGTTCTTTTAAATGTGGATACAGCGTGGGCTCTCCGATAAGTGAAATAGCGGCATGTTTGGGAGCCGAAGCCTCGGCAAATACGTCTTTTCTGGTCTTTTCAGAGCCCTTGAACCCGGATATGAGCCGCATTTGCTCTTTTAGAGATTCCTCTACTATCTCCTCAGGCGGGTCCCAAACGACCGGCTCCTCGTCTGTTCCTACGGTAAATGCCTCAAGCGGACGCCAGCAGTGGACACAGCGCTGGTTACAGAAGATAGAGGGCGTCATCTGGACGCATCGATGCGCACAAATGCCGTAGAATTTGCCTTTATAGCAATTACCCTCGTCTCGTAGCGATTTCCGTAACCACAAGCACGTCTTCACTGCACTGTGCTTGTGCGTTCCTACAAAATGGTAGCCCTGCCTTTCCAGCGTTTTTAGCGTTTCTTCAGCGTAATTCAATGTAGCCCTCGGTCCCATTCACACGCACCTCATCACCATTCTTTATCAAATCACCGTCAATCGGGTCGATTTCCAGCGAGTCAACCACCGGTATCTCCGCGATAATCGCACCAACAGCCACGATTGTATCCGCACTGCGATTGATCATAGCTGCCGGGCTTTTACCATGCTGCTTTAGCTGGTAAATGACATAAGAGCCAACGGTTGAGCCTTTTCCACCAGGAAATATCAAAATGCGATTCGTTATGCTTTCTCCGTAAATATCAAGCGATTTATCGACGATGATGCCCGTGACCGGATCGACGGCACCGAGGAATGATATTTTCTGCGTTGTCATCAATGCTTCTCCGGTAGCCGTTCCTTTCGAGATGCTCCTCCCTTGTATTCTCATTCTTTCCTCTAACTCCGCCTCAACTCTCCTTGTATTCTCCTATCTACTATCTAATGAAGAGCGAGGAATTTATAAGGATAAAATGGGTATTACTCTTTGAAGGCGATAAGAATGGAGGAGAGTGGGAAAGAATCAACGGAAAAAGAGAGAGAGCAGCAGGCGGAAATGCAATCTCTGTACTTGCAATTGCGGCAATACCAAGCACAGGTGGAACAAACGACGCAGGAGTTAATGTTTGTTCGGCAGGCAATAGCAGAGCATGCTAAAGCGATAGAAACGATAACGCAATTGAAGAAGCTGAAAGCAGGGGACGAGCTGATCGTGCCCATAGGTGCAAATTCGTCTATTTACGTTACACTTAGCAGTACTGATAAAGTTGTTGTAATGGTGGGAGGAGGAGTAAGCGCGGAGAGAGATCCTGATTCCTCGGTTACCTATCTTACGGAGAAGAAGACTGATTTGGAGAATTCACAGCGCGAAATGGCGGGTATATTGCAAAGGATGGAGCAGGAGGCGCAGCAGTTACAGCTACGATTGCAAGAATTATCAGCGCAACAAAGCGGGTAAGCAACGGCTTGAACGTAGTTAACTGTGAACAGAGCAGAGAAAACGAGAAAACGCACAAGGAAAAATGTTTGACCGGCTGAGGAAGAAGCTTAGTGAATTTCGAGAGACCGTAGTGGATAAAGTAAAGGAGAAGAGCACGAGCGAGGAGGCAGCGCTAAAAGAAGAGGCGATATCGACGCCGGAAGGCGAACCTGAACCCGAAGGTAAACCAGCGGGTATAGGGAAAACAATAAAGGAGAAAGGTAAAGCGCTGTTAGAGCGGGAGACGATCTTAGATGACAAGGATTTGGAGGAGCCGTTAGAAGCGTTGGAGATCGCGTTATTGGAAAGCGATGTTGCATTATCGGTGGCGGATGAGATCATTGCCGGTGTGAAACACGAGTTGGTAGGCGAGCATAAAAAATGGCGAGAGAATACCGAGGAGTTAGTGAAAGATGCGATCCGGAATGCGTTGTTAAAGGTCTTTACTGCGGGCGGCACACTGGATTTTGACGAGTTCGTAGCGAAGAGCGAGAAGCCGGTAAATATCGTTTTCGTCGGTGTGAACGGTACGGGAAAGACGACGAGCATCGCAAAGGTAGCGAAGAAATTGCGGGATGCGGGCTATGCGATCGCGATTGCCTCTGCGGATACCTATCGGGCCGGAGCAACGGAGCAGATAGAGATACATGCATCGAATTTGAACATAAATGTGATCAAGCATCAATACGGTGCAGATCCCGCGGCGGTTGTCTACGATGCGATGAACTACGCACGCGCGAACGGTAAAGACGTGGTTCTGGCGGACACCGCGGGACGAATGCACACGTCTGTGGATCTGATGGAGCAGTTGAAGAAGATCTGCCGCGTGACCAAGCCGGATCTGGTAATCTTTGTGGATGAAGCGGTCGCCGGAAATGACGCGGTAGAACGTGCGAAGAAATTTGACGAAGCAGTAGGGATCGATGCCGGTATGCTAACCAAGGTGGATGTGGATGCGAAAGGCGGAGCGGCTATTTCGATCGCGCATTCGACCTCGAAACCTATTTTATTCCTGGGTATTGGTCAGGAATATGACGATTTGAAGAAGTTTGATGCTGAATGGCTGGTAGATAGATTATTGGGTGAGAATAACTGAAGGAAGAGAGGATAAGAAGTAGGTAGGTGAAAGAAAATGTTTCCAGAACAGTATAAAAACACACTATTACGTTTGGCGGACGCAGATGAGGATATGAAGACGCTTTTGGGGCTATTTCATCTGTTGGAAGGGTATACGACAGAGGAAACGCTTGCGAGGAATTTCACGGCGATAACCGGGAAGGATTGCACGGGTTTGTTAAAGGAGCTGAGGAGGAAGGAAATACTGAAGATAGGCGCATTTGACGAATATCTCTGCTTGTCGGGCTATGAAGCGATCTTTGACGAGGTTGTGGCAAGTTATGCACCGCAGCCTGGCGATTTATCACACTATCTCGAGAACGCCATAAATGACGATAATCAAGCGGCGTTGAAAATGACTGAATTGCTCTTGAAGGTCGGTAAGCTTGGGACGATCGGATTCAGCCAATACGGACTTATAAAAACGTACATCTCTGATCTGTTATCGAGTGCGATTTTTGAATCCTTAGAAGAGGGCTTAATAAAGGAACATTTGTGCTTCTACGGTAAGAGGAAGGATCATGAATTCTTGGCGTTGCACCAGTCTGAGGATGCTACAAAGGCGGTGGAGGAGCGGCTCAAAGCGTGGAAACAGGAACAGCTCGCCGAGCTGCCAGTGATAAAAACGCTGGAAACTGCGATAGCGGAGCTGAGGAGAGAAGCGAAACAGCGAATACACGCGCATCGTGCGACGATGGCAGAGCAGGCAGGGATGACGGAGGATGAATTAGAAGAAACGGTGAGTACTTTCACGGGTTTCGACATCGATGAATCTTCATTACTTATTACGGGCACGGCGCTTGTGGGGGGCGACACGCTTTACATCGTCGTTACTGATAGCCTATCGGAGTATGACGTGCGGGAATGGCGGGACTTCCCAGTCGTTTTCGTACTTGACCGGCTCCCAAAGTGGTTAGGGAAACTTGGCGGCGTGTTTAGGGATGCCTACCCAAAATTAGCAGACCGAAAGATCGCCTTAGTGGTACCCAATGAGGTTGCCTACACGAATTACAAGCGAGATTTCTTATCGAAACTCGCGAGTCGTTTAGGTATTGACGAGATTAAGGATCTTCCGGGGGCACCGAAGGCCCATGAATATGGGAGGCGTGCGTAACTATCCAGCGAAAGCGCAGTCGCTGCTCAGGAATCAGGATCAAAGCCCAATTCCGTGCTATCTACAAAGAGCGGATGGTCGCGTAGTTTTCCCGTATCGTTAAAATCATTTGATACTATTGATACTTATTAAATAGCGAAAAGCGAGCAAAAACCGTAAGTCATGGCATGGGAGAGCACTTACTTTGTTCGGAGGATAACAAGCAGCTAGAATGAAAGTGAAATACGGACTAGAGACAGCGGGTAGTGTCTTGGCGGTTGGTGCGATAATCGTGTTATTGGGTGTCGTTGCGGTCTTCTTCCCCGAGCAATTGAGTCTTATTGCAGCGCAGGTGCTAACTGCTGTAATCGTAAGCCTTATCGTTCTCGGTGCAGTTGGTGCGGTTATTCTTGCTTTGTATGTGTGGGCTAAAGCGAGCAAACTCATTTGAGCGGGATACTAACGCTTCACGAGGGGATTTGAAGCCTTGAAGATTTCCGCCATTAGAAAAAAAGCGCAAAGCTATTGTGGGACAAAAGACTAATTTGCATCGTTTTTTTCTTGTTTCTGGAGTGAGTGGTAGCTCAATACTTATTCTGGAGGCTTTTAAAAAGCAAGAGTCCGTTTTCGAGCAGGATGCTCAACGGGTCGTGACGACGGCACCAAGGAACAAAGAAAAGGATAAAGTGGGGAGTATAGAGCAGAAGGTAAGGGCGGTGAAGAGTGGTTAAAATAAATCGTAGATTCTAACCATCGCTTTGCCCTCCGGTATCTCTACTTCAAGAATATCTCGTGAAGGTTTCAATGGATTATATTCATATTTCCATTTTTGCGTGCTTTTGTCTCCCTGATTCCAGTAAACCCCTGATGGCCAACGTTCAGGGATTTCGCGATTGAAAAAGACTGCTGTGCCAAACACAGGACACTTCCATTGCTTTGATGCACCAGCAAAACCGTGTCTCGCGAAGTATGGGTCTCCTGAAGGACCTTTACCTTTTGGATAGAAACAATGAACAAGATTCAAAACAACATCCACACCCGAGTTGGGAAGATTTTTGTGCCGTACTCCATAAGTATCATAGCAGACACACATGAAATATTTGATACCATTCAACTCGAAAATACGGGATTTACCGTCTTCTTCAGATGAATGAGTATCAGCACATTTAACACGTCCCTTCTCTTGTGGTGCCGGATGAAACTTCCGCCCTATAGCTTCAATACCCTTCCTACTGACTGCAATACCTATCTGATCGTGGGCATACCCTTCTACGTCAACGCTTCCATCTATGCCTACGCAAACAACGATGTTTCTTTCTGTTTTGCAGAGAATTCTTTTTACAGCCTCTTCCACCTCGTTGTAGTATGTTCTTGGCTCATTTTCACCAGTACTGAACATCCCTCCAGGAAATAGAATGACACCATTTCCTGAACATTTTTCTAAAATAGATTCTACAACTTCAGATAGAACATTCATCCGTTCTTCGTTAGAATATTTCTCATTTGATTGTAGAACAACGGTTGCGATCTCATTACCCTTTAAAGTTCCCCTTCTCATATCAATTAACTTCCCAAATCGGTTTTCACATGGAACAATACAATGTGTTTTCATGTTTCCAACTCCACAACGCCATTTTCTATCTTAACTATCCCCTCAATACAAAAGTCTCTTGCTTCACATTTACTATAGTATGGGCAGTAGCTAGTTGTCTTATTTCGCTTTGTGCAACCATACTTAGATAAATGCCAAAGTGGTTCATCAACATCTAAAGCGATCATAGGTCTGTCCTTAATGCTCAAACCTTCTACACTTTCAAACCATGCTTTTCTTATGTATTCAAACAGTTCATCCAATCTAATGTCTATACTCCCCCTAACAACTCCTGTTGTTAATGTTGCTCTTGCTACATGTATATCTACGGGGATGGGAACCTTCTCCAAATTTCTTAATTGTGATATGTCTACATTGTCCCTAAGCATCCGCAACCACAATGGCCCTATTTTAGGACCACGCAGGTATGGATAATCCGATACTAATCTTCCGTTATATAAGCGAGTATCTTCTCTTAGGCGGCTCAAAATAAGAGATGAATCCCAGTTGCAGTTTTTAAGAAAGTTCCGTGGATCCCCTTCCCACTTTTTATAAAGGGTAACGCTAACCGTTCGCCAAATCTTAGCATCTTTTTGAGGTTTCTTTGATAGTTTATATTTTTGCATATCTTCAACAATCTTTCTGAAAGGGGTTTCATGTAATAATTTTGGATTGAATAAATATCTCGTTTCGGGATCAGCAAAAGTTTTTCTTGAACTCTCCCATAATGCTGGAGCATCTCTTTGATAATCTATAGAAACAGTGAGCGTTATAAAAAGTAGGTGCTCTAAAGAACCTCTTTTTACGCCGTTTGGTGTTATATCTTCTGGCATCTCTGTTTTTCCATGAATGCCCACAGTAGAAAATGAATTATAGAGGAATTCCGCAACCTTCTTTCCCCTTTCACTGTCTATTACGATTGTCGAAATTTCTTCACTTTCAATATCCTCATTAGGTTCTCCGCCAACCATGTGTGTGCCTTTATCATCTACAACTCCTTTGCCCTCCTTTTCTGGATCATAGAGTCGATATGTTCCTTTCTCCCTTTCATAAAACAAAAATTTCGGCATGCCGGGGTAATGATGGCTTGATGTGTGGTTCATACTACATCCAATTATATCAGCACGGAACGATGTTTCTTTAATTGCTATTTCCGGATATTTTGCCTTTATAAGATCTATGATGGCTCTTGGTGTGGCACTTCCTAACTCCTCTACAACTCCTCTTATCATCTCTGCATGGGTTTTATAGCCAATCATCTTCACCACCTATTAAAAGATCGCATATAGTATAAATGGCTTGCTTCTTTCCGATTGAAAGGCACTTTACCACTTTTCAATCTTCCTTCCGATCGTTTTTACTAACCAACCTGTTTCTCCGTTGATTTCAATTCGTTTTGCTACGCGAAGATGGTAAAACGTAGAGCCGCAAACCTTCAACAGTAAGTACTCCCGATTATCGTAGGTGTCTGCCTTCAATACTTTGAGTGAAAATACAGGGTGATCAATCTTCCTGATTCTCTCGAGTTGGTCATGGTGACACCAAACAAAGTAGCATGGATGTGGATGACCCCACACTGTGTTCAAGAACTCAAGCACAGTGTTGAAGCCTCTTTCTGTTATAAAGGCAATGTCTGGAGGCAGATCCTCAGGTAAACCACCCAGAACTGCATGTTTCACACAAAACATTTCCCAACTCATTTCACTGCCACCTATTTGTAATTTGGTGCGTAGAACTCAAATTTTACCTGCGCGGATAACTACCTTGTATCCTCGACTTTCCCGGTGGCAGATATCGTAATACTTTCTCGTAGGAAGCTATCAGTTCAATCTCCTCTTTCCGATCGTCTTTCGCCTGCTCGACAAAGAATTGCACGACTTGTTTAGCAAGCTCGTTCTTTTCCAATTCGCCTTCGGGTGCGAACTCGACGAACATCTCCATCTGGTTCTTTTGCGCCTCTGTGGAAGGAACGGCGACTAATTTATTCTGCTTAATACCGATACAGAGTCCTAACGCCGCTTTGAAATACTGCCGTTTGCCACGCACCATAAAACCGCCTTTCTTGATGTACTCCCCGGACGGTGGCGTCTTACTCACCTGCTCACCGGCAACGCAATAGCATTCACCCTCATAGAACCCGTATTTCCAGAGCGTGGAATACGAAGTGGCGAATTGCGCTATTTCTTTCAAACTTTCCTTTGCAATCTCTCTTCCGGCTGTTTTTGCAATTACCACGGGAGCCCCCTCTGCCTGGGTATGGCAAAACAGGTCGTTGGGATCCATATATCTCTTTACCAGCATCTCATTGGTCGTGGCGTCCTTACCCCCAATGACGATAAAACCGTCTGAGGTCTCAAACCATCTGAACTTCTCGTACCATTCCTCTTTTACGCGTTTAACTTCTTTTTTCTTCTCTGGAATGAGCCCTTCTTCCACGCGTATTTCCTTCTCCTTTTCGGCTTGTATCCGCTCCTTCGTCTCTTCAATCGCACGCTCGACGCCTTCCCGTTTCTTTCTGAACGTTTTTGCACGCTCGTAATACGTACTCGCATTCTTGTGTAAAGAGACCGTGGCATCAAGCTCAAGGGGGAGATTCGTGTCGGGGAGCGTCACGGTTTCAACTTTGCGTTTCTTCGGCAGCTCCTTCAGCAGTGCTTCTAGCTCGGTGTATCGTGTATAGATCAATTCTCCCTTTTGTATGCACTCAGCCTCTTTCCGCTCGAATTTCTGGAGTGCATCGAGCTGCTCGTCCAATACGTGCTCGTGTTTACTGATACCTCGCTCGTGTTCCGTCTTCGCCTCCTCCTCTACCGCTACTGCTAGTTGCGAAGTGAAGAATTCGTCTGCAGCTTCGTTAAACGAATCGAATGGCACTTTAGCCTTCGCCTCATACGCATTCAGCTTAAACGGGAGCACATCCAGCTTCTCTTGTGCTTCCATTACGATATGCGGTTTCAATGCAGACGTATCTCCCGTGAGGATGGGCCTTAATAACGTTTGTAATGATTCATAAAGAGCGGATAGTTCAGTCTCCGAGAGTTCATTTGCCTTCTTATTCTTGTCAACCCCCGCGTGTTCGCATACTTCCTCCGCATATAAGCCGCCTAAGCTCAACTCAGGCGCAAGAACGCGCACCACGTCTTTATCCTGCTTGCAGAGGTTCGTTAGATCAAGCTCACTCAGCGTCAACGTATTTGCTCGTGATGGTGGGCGTTCATATTTCTTCCGTACTTTTATCTCCCGTGTCGAGAAGCTTTTTCGTCTTAACGGCAGCATTATATCGCCGTTCTCGTCAACGAGCACGAGATTCCCACGCGGCAGTAATTCCGCGATTAACCTGGTTTTTTTATCCCACCGCTCGATCGTGAGTTCCACGATCCGGTCAAAGTCGAGCTGCCGAATGTGCGCAATCCGGCCGCCGCCGAGATGCTTTCTGATGTACATGGCGAAGTTCGAGGGCATTCGGGGCGATGATCGTTTATATTTGGTAAGATGTATCCGTTTTCCCGCTTCGATAATCAAATCGAGCGAGCCTTTATCTTTTTGATGTAGTTTCAGCCGTATCTCATCTCTACTCGGCTGATACGCTTTCACAAAGCGTGCACCGACAAGCTCCTGCAGTTCGGCAACGATAGCTGCGACGTCCACACTGCTCATTGACTCTTTCATGCCACTTTTTAAGAGGCATTACTCTCAGAAAAAGGAAAACCGTTTTACGAGTGCTCGTAAAGCTCACTCATACCGCAGCGCTTCGATCGGCTTCAGTTTCGAAGCGCGCCACGCGGGATACAGCCCGCTTATTACGCTCGTACCGATCCCAAACGCTATACCGAGGAAGAGATACACGAGGCTTGAGGGCGCAAAGAGATAGGATGCCTCTTTCAAAATCAAAACGTCCACGAGATACCCAACGCCAAAGCCTAATAACGCGCCGATCACGCCACCTATCGCTCCAAGGATCAACGATTCAAAGAGAAACATGCGTAGTATTCCTTTTTTCGAAGTGCCGATCGCACGCATCACACCGATCTCCTTCGTCCTTTCCACCGTTGACATCATCATCACGTTCAAAATACTCACACCAGCAACAACAAGCGAGATCGAGCCAATCCCAAGCAAAAATAGAGAGATCATGTCAAACAGGTCTTTTATCCCTTCTACGATCATCTTCAGCTCCATTACCACAACTACCTGCTCTTTCTTGTTCAATCGGTCTTCAATCTCCTTCCTCGTCTCTTCGACCTCCTCGATATCATCCACCTTCACAATCACGAGGTTGTAGCCGGAGGCATTGTACAATGAAGAAAAGAGCTTATCGGAGAGAATTATCGCGCTATCCGGGTTTATATCAAACCCGATTCCCCGTTCAGTTAAGATCCCAACGATTCGTGGCTTCTGTGTCTTTACTGTTGCCCGTTCCCCGACTCGCAGCTCGAAATCGTCAGCGACTCGTGAGCCAACCAAACAGTTTGAGGAGCCGTGTTTAAGATACTGACCATCCGCTTTCTCCACTACTTTCGAAATGTCCTCGCTGCGCATTCCGTATACCGCTACAAGCGTGGAATCCTCGTCAAAGATCACCTTATCCACGGTCGACGTAACCGGGATTGCATCCGTTATTTTCTCTATCTGTGTAAATTGATCCTCTGAAATGGTCTCACCACCATACGGGAAGACAACGAGCTCGTTTCCTATCAGATGTAGCTGCTCTGAAGCGGAGAGCCGAACGCTGTTCCCCAGAATGCCAAGCGCGGTTATTGCCAGTACGCCTATTACGATCCCGATAACGGCGAGTACAGACCTGAACTTATGCCGTGCAAGGTTCCTCTTCGCGAATTCGAAAAAGATCATGCCGTACTCTCTATCCTCCCGTCTACAAGCTGGAACGTGCGTTTCGTATATGACGCAACCAGCGGGTCGTGCGTCACCATAATAACCGTCGTTCCCCGCTCATTTGTCTCTTTCAAGAGCTCCATAATGTCCTTGCTCGTCTTCGAGTCCAAATTGCCGGTGGGCTCGTCGGCGAGGATCGTATCAGGGTCGTTTGAGAGTGCACGTGCAACGGCAACGCGCTGCTGTTTGCCGCCTGAAAGTTCGGTTGGTTTGTTCTCGCCCAATTTCTCGTCTAAGCCTACGGACCGCATTAATTCCATACTCCGTTCCTCATGCCCGCTCAAGCCCTTTAGTCTCATAGGATACGCTATGTTCTCCAGCGCAGTCAACGTCGGTATAAGGTTGAACTGCTGAAACACGAACCCGATTTTATCACGCCGTATCTTCGTTAAGTCTTCGTCGCCCAAACCACTGACATTCTCGCCACCAATAGCAACCCGCCCGCTCGTCGGCGTATCCAAACATCCAATAATGTTGAGCAAGGTCGTCTTTCCAGAGCCCGAGGGTCCCATGATGGAGACAAAGTCACCGGCTTCTACACTCGCACTTACGTTATCGAGCGCTTTGATGCTCCCTCGCGGAAGTTCGTAAACTTTTGTTACCTCTACCAGCTCCACGACGATCATCATCGCTTCTTCCACGAGTATGCAACCACTCCAACGATGAGTATCGCAACTACAACGAGCACAAGAATCATCGAAACGGGCAGCTCTCCTGAACTTTCTATCGGGCTGTGCTCGATCGAGATGTATTCGGTCATTGAGAACAGATAACCATCTTCGTCTTTGTATTCGATGAGCAGTGGCACGCTTGTCACGTTTTCACTCACTTTCACATCGAGTTCAAAACTGCTGAAGTCGTCAGGGCTGAGCAAGCCCACAAAATAGGCTTTGTACGGATGCAGTGCCTCAACGCCCTTGGCATCGCCCACTTTCATAACCACGCTCCGTGCTTCTTCCAAGCCTGCGTTGTTGATGTCTCCGGTGATTTTATACACGTCCAAACCTGACATGGATTCTACTTCGATGCCGGTGAGGATAAGTTCCGCGCTCTTTTTGCTTTCCGTCACGGTTAACGGGATGTTCAAAGTGGAAGAATGGAGGTTATCGCCGTTTCTAAACGCTAACGTGAAGATGAGTGCATGAACTCCTGTTGTCTCCGGAGTAAACTCAAAGGCAGCAATTTTTGATTCATCCGGTGCTAACGTCCCCAGAAAGGCTTCCGACGGTACCATGCCTCCCTCCATAGTGATAATTTTCACGCCGGTAACGGTGTTTTGTCGCGGATTGCCAACCACAAGCTCTATTTTCGCTTCTACTCCTTGTACTATCTCCTCGGGAATATCCGTAACACCGAGGGCTAATGGCGTGCTGTCTACCTTCACCGGAAATTGGTATCGTATATTCTCGGCATTTTCCGCGTCCACCACCAATTTAGGGTAGTAGATGCCCTCGGTATAGCCTGCTTTTATAGTGAATGAGAGGTCCATACTCCCTCCAGGTCCCAATCCCCCAATATTGACATACGGTTTGCTTAACACTTTGATGTCTCGTGCGAGCAGGGAAGCCTCTTGTATCTTCACACTGTTCAGAACTTCCATGTTCTTTACCGTTACGGTAACCGTTCCGACGTCATTCGGCATGAGCACGTCGGGACTTACGTGATAGCCGGTAATCATGATCGAGGACTTCTGCTCTTCTTCAACCTGAGCACCGGCTATGCCTACGACGAACAGGACTAAAAAAAGAAGCGGGAGGAGTTTCATTATCCCAGCACCCCTAGCTGCCATACCGAGTATAAGATGTAGAGTACTACGGGAATGCCCACGGTAATCAATGCGTTCTTCGTCGAGAGATTCCGCGCGTGTTTCAGCCCGAATACCCAGATGTTCGCACTCCAAAGCATGAAGAGCATGCCAACAATGGACGAAAGGCGAACCATGGGGT
>Ga0163203_1000168_pt1 | contig 17050 bp, 11 predicted proteins | sample PL_2010_330m_FD_113534 | JGI IMG/M metagenome (GOLD analysis project Ga0163203, IMG submission 113534) | Freshwater microbial communities from Powell Lake, British Columbia, Canada to study Microbial Dark Matter (Phase II) - PL_2010_330m | ecosystem: Environmental > Aquatic > Freshwater > Lake ... | reverse complement strand
TTCCTAGCCGCAGCGTCGATCATCTCTTGCGCAGCTTCTACGCTGGTAGCTATTGGTTTCTCGCACAGAACATGCTTGCCAGCGTCGCAGCTTGCCTTGGTAATCGGTGCATGAAGATAGTTGGGGGTACAGATAGTCACTGCATCCAACTCATCCAAAGCGAGCATTTTCTCGTAATTGCCGAAGTATTGCGGAATGCTTGCCTTTTGAGCGACGCACTTTGCTTTCTCAAGATTGACATCAGCAACAGCTATAATCTTGACTCCATCAATGCTCAAGAATTCTGGAATATGTCCTCGCTGAGCAATAGCCCCAGCTCCAATTATAGCAATGTTGATCGTTCTGGCCTTAGAAATGGGCTCTGTCTCTTTGCCAGAAATCATTGTATCTTCTAGAATTGCATTAACGCGATGATCTTTACCAAACTGAGCTAACCATTCCTTGGTCATTGCTGAGCCTTCATCAAATTGGTCAATTAATGGCATTTTTTTCTCACCTCTCTGACTAACTAAAGAATATGCGAATCAAGCTCTCGTTTTCCTAGTAGCAGGCCTTGCTTTACTTTTTCAGCGGACCCCTCCCAGATGGGGTCCTCGTGTTCAATGCTGATCACATAGTCGTATTTGATATCGTAAAGGGCCTTGATCACTTCTCGCCAATCGATTGCTCCGTATCCTGGCGTGCGATACCGGAACCATCCGGTTCCCAGGAAGCCATTGTCATATAGCTGTTCCGGGAGGAATTCGGTATCCTTTGCGTGAAAGTGAAAGATACGGTCCCCGAATTCCCTGATCGCACGGAGGTGATCGACCCCGAGCCAGTATAGGTGGGATGGGTCAAAGTTCAATCCGAAGTTGGGGCTCGGAATCTCCTCAAACAGGGCTCGCCAGATCTTTGGAGAGTAAAACAGGTTCATTCCTAATGGGAAGCCTTCAGGGATAACTAGATGTGTCGCTGCGCAGTTCTCGATTATGATCTTTACTCCGTGATCCTCTGCGTACTTGATCAACGGAGGGAAAATCTTCTTGGCCCGTTCAATTTCCTTTTCCAGTGGTGAGTAGGTATCCCGCCCAATGAATGTTCCCACCAATTCGACTCCAAGCTTCTCGGCTGCGCAAATTACCTTTTTAAGATGCGTATGATACTTCTCACGCGTAGCATCATTTGGGTGCAGGTTATTTGGGTAGTACCCCAATGAGGAAATCTCTAGCTTCAGATTCTCCATTAGCTCTTTCAATTCAGCAATACCTCTGCCTTCCGAAAGAGCATCGATATCCAAGTGCGCTGGTGCATACTCGTGCCGATCGGCATCGCTCGGCCACGTAGCAATCTCCAGGGCTTCAAAGCCGTTTTCAGACGCGAATTCCGCGATCCTCGCTATTGATAGATTGGGAAAACATGTAGTAAAAAATCCAATTTTCATTGTTGCCTCCTTCTTTGAATTAGATTGCCGGTTCTGAACCCGCCACTATCTTGATCTATGTTATTGATTATCTCTTGTTCCTTTGTAGCATAGTTGGCCAACCTATTTACTCTGTTATCTCCCAGCCACCCAGCCTATTGCTTGATACCAGAAAAGCGGATAAAATTCCCATTTAACGAAGTCTGTTCCCCAATGGGGTGCAAGATCGGAGGCAAAGGCCATCGATCTGCCTTTGCCATAATTCCAGACCGATATGAATGTGTCATCCTCACCACATTTAGCGAGCACTGTCGCGGTATCGTTGGCTTTTATGCGGTTGTATCCCAAAAAAGTTGGCCATCCAGCGCCCGGTATTCCTCTCATGATTGGATGTTCCTGGTCAACTATCTCTGGCCTGATACCGGCGGTTGTTTCCACTCTGTCGTCACGGTCACTGATCTCCACTGGTAGGATCTCCTCGATTTCAGAGCCGTGATAGTTGCCAATACCTTGGAAGCCCTGATAGCACACGTAGCCGCCAGCCATGATAAAACCACCTCCACCCTTAACATACTCCTTTATCATCTTCAGGCGATCAGGTCCCATTGGCACTTTGAACATGTTAGCATGCATCGTAAGAGTGTTTCTTCCCGTATCGCTGACGATGATTACGTCAAAGCCTTTCAGCTCTTCCAGAGATGCTGGAAATTGGCTGAGGACTAGATGGTTTGGCAGATGGGTAATTTGAATGTCGGGATATCTCTTGAGAGCATTTTTGAGATATACCGAGTAATCATCGAAGCCACCTAGCCTCACAACATCAAACCCCTTAGTATGAATCTTGGTGACCGCCCATGTTTCACCTACGAACAGAACTTTGACAATTGTTGCGTTCATCTATGCAACCTCCTTTGTTATTCCTTCACTGAACCCAGTAATAACCCTTTTATGATTAGACGAAGAAAGAAGAGGTAAATTACTAGCACAGGTATACTTGACATAAATGCTCCTGCCATATGTACGTTCCAAGCGGCAACTGTAGTTCCTTTTAGGTTGGCTACAGCTACAGTCACAGGTTGTGAAGCAACTCCTTGAGTTAGAGTAAGCCCGTACAGATAGTCGTTCCAAATATTGGTGAATTGGAAGATTCCCACGACGGCAAATGCGGGAAGAGAAAGAGGGAGCATTATTCGAGTGAACACACCCATTACTGAACAGCCATCTATTTGGGCACTCTCTACAAGCGAAGAAGGGATTGGATCAAAATAGTTCCTGAATAGTAGTGTCGTTATTGGAATGCCGTAAGCCGTGTGGGTCAAGATGAGAGCAAAGTAAGTATTGTAGATTCCCAACATACCCATGAAGCGGACCAACGGGATAAGGATAGATTGTGGCGCTACGTAGAAGCCAATGATGATAAAGAAGAATAGGACGCTTGATCCCCGAAACCGGTAGCGCGATAGGATGTAACCGGTCATTGCGCCGATGACCGACGATAGGATCGTTGCCGATATGGCCATGATAGCGCTGTTGATGAAAGGTTTTCTTATGCGCTGGAATGCTTCTGAGTAGGCACCAAGATACAGCTTACCTGCGGGCTGAAGGGGACCGTATGCTAGCTCTTCTGCTGTTTTTAGCGAAGTATTTATCATACTATATATCGGAAATAGGTAGAAAAATGAAAGAGCAATCAGGATAACATAAGTCATATATCGCTGTTGCGAGATATGCGCCTGCAGCCATTTTCCCAGTGCAGCCTTTCTTTTTCTCACTTAAGCCTCCCCTCTGCGCCTAACTATGGCGAGGAAAGGAATGATAATTGCCATTGACAGAAAGAACATGAAGATTCCAATAGCAGATCCATACGCGAACTGGTTTCTATTGAATGTAACTCGCCACATGTAGGTGGCCAGAATCTGTGAAGAGTATCCTGGGCCACCACCTGTTGTAAGCCATACTAAATCAAAGACTCGCAGCGAGTACATGAGTAGCAGCACAACTGTTGTGATCGTTGCTGGACGCTGTAGCGGAATAACAACTGAGACATATTTGCGGAACGTTGATGCCCCGTCGACTAGCGCAGCTTCAAGCAGTTGTTGAGGAACGCTGGCGATACCCGCGTAATATACTAAGGTCGCAAAGCCGGAGAACTGCCAAATGTAAATGATTGCCAGGCTCAATATCGACTGGCTGCTTGACGTAATCCATGGCTGTGTGAGACTGCCCAAGCCAATTATTCGCAAGAGAGAGTTGATTGCCCCGCTCTCAGGCGCGTACATCCAAAGCCACATTGTTGCCGAGACCACAAATGAGAAAGAGAGCGGTATGAGGTAAATCATGCGAAACAGTGGCCTCGCCTTCAGGCCCAGGTCCAGGAGGATGGCGTTGAGCAATCCTAGAGGTACTGTAACTCCGATGAAGATCCCGGAAAGCACCAAGGTGTTCTTAAGGCTCTTAATAAAGATGCGATCGTTGGTGAACATCTTGATGTAGTTCTTGAAACCGACAAACTCGGCCGATCCACCCAATCCTTTCCAATCAGTAAGTGAGAGCCAGCCACTCCATCCCAGGAACACGTATACGAAGGTAACTACAAGTACGAGCGCCGGTGTGAGAAATGCGATGATTTGTATCGTTCGCTTCCAGTTCTGCAATTTTCCGTTCCTTTCAACGTCTTCAATACAGACTTTGTACTGTTTTCGTAAGTTCTTACTAGTCAAAAGGACCGGGTGGCAGCTAGGGTACAATGTTGCCGCCTCCCGGTTCTTAAAACGTTACGTCTATAGTGAGGTCATCCTACTCGAAAACAATACTGTAGGTTTCAGCAAAATCCTTTACGCCTTGATCTACGTTTGGGCGCTCAAAGAAACCGGATAACATGCTTCCATATGCACCCAGCCAAGCTTCGGGAGGCGCTGCCCAAGCTGACTCTACGATGATTGTATTCGGATTTCGGAAGGCTGCTAATATGTCTTGGGAAACCTCATCATACATATCGGTAAACGCGTCCAAGCGTGGTGGAGTTGCACCTTTGATAGGACAAAATGCCGTTTCGGCTTCTTTAGTTCCAAGTAAGCTTAACCATTTGCGGGCAGCTGTCGGATGTGGAGCTCCCTTTGGAAGCACAAAACAATCCAAATGGAGTGTGAACATGCCATCCGTCCCAGGGCTTGGCTGGTAGCCAAAATCAACGATAGCCTTCCAGCCTGCGGAGGTAAGGTGCCCCTTCATCCAATCACCCATCTGACAAAAAACGGCCCTATCCGAGATCAACAGATCACCCGCTTGATCCCAGGTCAAGGCACCATAGTGCGTATTGACATACCCATTCTCCTTAAGATACTTCCAGGCCTCGAGAACCTCACGAATTGCTGGATCATTGCCGGGGTCGGCTTTGCCAGAGTAGAGCTTTTCGAGATAAGCTGGGCCGCCATTTGGTACTGCCAAAAGGAATTGCTCAAAAATATGAGCATACCAGAATTCCTGTCCTGCTCCTGCCCCAATAGCGTAGGGAGCGTATCCTGCTGCCTTAGCTTTTTCGCATGCCGCGAAGAAATCCTCAAGGTTGCGAAGGGGCATCTCGATGCCGATCTTATCGACTAACTTCTTGTTATACCAAAGGCAGTTATTCCTCATAATGTTGAGAGGAATGCCATATTGGTGCCCGTCAATTGTTCCCATTTCCTTGATCTTTGCGGGAACTGGTATGTTACCCCAGATGTCATCGATTGGCTCAAGAGCATCGACAAAGGATGCGAGCATCCCGCTTCCATACGTAAGCTGGAAAGTATCAGGGGCATTGCCGGCCATGATCATGGTCTTTATCTGGGCTCTCATGATTCCGCCACCACCACCTGAGGTCGGGTTCTCTACAAGCTTGATACCAGGATACACGGTATGGTAAAGGTCGAAAACCGCATCGATGGCCTCTTTTTCCCCTCCTGCTGTCCACCAGTGATAGACAGTGAGCTCATTGTCATTTGCTACGACATTCATCGCCGGAATAAACATTGCTAGCACTACCAACACAAGCACCAGTTTTCTAAACATTTTTCCTCCTCTTACTTCGAAGCTATTTGTATTTCTAGTGCGACTATTCTGTTTTTCTTGCTTGCAGGGTTGCAAGCCTTAGTATTTGCGTTATCACCTCCCGCAGTTGAATTCTTGGTGATAGTTACGGTCGATTCTCTGATGAGAAGAGTTGTGTCAAGTTCAATATGGAGTGGTTTCGGCCGCTCACCATTTTTGGCAATTGCCCTAAACAGCAATTCACTAGCACGGTAGCCCATATCGTAAGCTTGTTGAGCAACAACACTCAAGCTAGGAGTGAAGGCAGTAGTCCAATCAGCGTCATCAAACCCAATCAAGGAAATATCTTCAGGGCATTTGATTCTCTTGGTTTTGAAGTAACGCAATGCTCCGAGGGTCATCATATTGTTCGTACTAAAGATGGCTGTAATGTTGGTATTGTTGATTAGATATTCTGTGGCTGTATAGCCTTCTTCGATCTGTGAATAGCCTTGCGCTATGAGCTTTCCGTTTTCCTCGATCCCATGTTCCTGTAAAGCCCTCCTATACCCTGCCACTCTATCTTTGATCGGTCTGAGGCTTGGTATCCCTTCGAGCAAGCCTATGGCTCTATGCCCGAGTTTAACTAGATATACTATGGCCCTGTATGTTCCCGCTTCATTGTCGGAAAAAACTTGATCTACCTGAAGTTCCTTATAATACCTATCAATAAGCACTAAGGGAATATGGCTGTTAGTTAGCGATATTAGCGTCTTGTTATTATCTGGCAGAGCTGACGCAATCACGAAGCCATCCACTCTCTGGTGTTGCAGCAACTTGATGTAAAACTCCTCTTGACGTGGGTCTTCATCCGTATTGCATGTTATCAAGCTGTAGTTGTGCCGCTGAACTTGCTCGTTTATGCCCCTAGCAACTCGAAGAAAAAATGGATTGCCATAGTCTGGCAGAATCAACCCTATCGTATTGCTCTTACCTTTTCTTAAGCCTCGTCCCAAGAAGCTGGGTTGATATCCGAGTTTTTCTATCGCTTGTTCGACTCTTGTGCATAGCTCGGCACTAACAAAGCGAGTTTTGTTAATGACATGAGAAACTGTTGTTATCGAAACCCCTGCTTGCCTTGCAATATCTCTTATGGTAGTTGTCATGTATGTACTACCTTTCCAAAACGTTTGCGCAAACGTTTCCTTAAACTACACCAAATGTAGAGCTTTGTCAACTCGACACATTGTTTTCTCAGAAATATGCATGGGCATGAGAATGGAAGTATCGTTCGAGGGAATCTTGGGTTGAAATCTGGGTAGAGATTTGCAAGAATTTGTGTTGATTTTACGTTTATTTGAGCAGGGCTGGTTGTCAATTGAATGTCGTCGTGCCAGGTAAGGCAATAGTAATTGTGCAATGGAGGCATACAACCCATGTCGGTAGAGCGGTATTTCCTTGGTTGGGATGCACCAGCAACCACAAAAGTGTGTGCTTTCCTGCTAAGTTTGCCATCTTTGAGCTCAGCCGATTTGAAGAACAAGCTAATCGTTGTGCCTACACGTCAGGCAGGAAGACGATTAAGAGGGGCGCTAGCATTACATTGTGCAGCTCGGCAGACAGCGGTATTATCCCCTCAAGTTGTAACTCCAACTTTCTTATTACATTCGGATAACCCACCAGCGCATGTAGCGAACCAGGCAGAGATAAGAGCACTCTGGGCTGAAACGTTACTAGGGATTGATCCAAGTGAATACGCTGGATTTTTCTCTGCGCATCCGCCGGCCCAGGATTTCGCCTGGGCGATGCATACTGGCAATATGATTCAAGGGTTGCGTAGTAGGCTTGCTGATGGAGGATATCAAATAACGGATGTGCAAAGAGATCTTGCTAACCTTGTCCAAGAACCAGAGCGCTGGAGGGACTTGGCAAGGCTAGAGGGAGCTTATCTAAAGCGCCTTCGGGAACTTGACCGATTGGATCCTCTTGAACTCATGATCAACCAAGCCGAAAACCCGAGACTTCCAGAGAGAATCGACACAGTAGTCATAGCCGCCGTTCCTGACCCTACACCGCTTGTGCTTCAAGCGTTGGACCATCTTGCAGAGCAGATTAGTATCATTGTTCTGGTACACGCTCCGGAAAGCCTGAAAGACCAGTTTGATAGTTGGGGACGGCCTATTACGGGAAAGTGGCGCAAGGCTCAAATTGATATTCCTGATGCGAGGGCAAATATCATTCTTGCAGGCTCTCCGGCCTTACAGAGCAGTGAGGTCCTGGAGGTGCTTGCTACAGAGGTTGGCAGGTTTGGTCCAAATGACATTGCCCTTGGTGTTCCGGATCGCAGTGTGACCTCGTTCTTGGCGGCTGACCTGGCTGATAAGGGACTAAGTACATTTGATCCTGCGGGGAAGACCCTTAGGGAGCATCCAGTATACCAGCTTCTCGAAGCGTTTTGGATGCTGGTCAATGATAGTAACTATGCCGCTTTTAGTGGTTTCTTACGGCAGAGTGATGTTCTCAGGTTTCTGCAGGTGAGTTGTAGCGTGTCGCCGTGCAATCTATTGGAAGACCTGGACGTTTTTCGCAACCGTTACCTGCCTTTAGCGCTGGGAGATGTAACGCATCGTCTGTTCTGTGAGCCAGTCAATAAGACGGAGAACAAGCAGTTTGCGGATCTTAGAAGGGCCACCGCGTTTGTACAAGACCAGCTAGATATCTTTGAGAATAACGAACTTGACAGTGCGCTACGCTCACTACTGCAAGCCGTATACAAAGTGCGCAGCATCGATCCTAACGATCCGGAAGATGAGGAGTTCATAGAAGTGGCAAGACTGGTTGACAGCACGCTTAACGAACTTGCGGATGAGGTCGTTACTGGAATCGGACTGAAAAAAAGGAACGCATTCGAGCTCTTGCTTAACAGGTTGGGAGAACAGTCTTATTATCCAGAAAGAGGTGATGCCGTCATCGACCTCGAGGGATGGCTTGAACTACCTTGGAACGATGCTCAGTTGCTGATAGTCACGGGGATGAACGATGGATTAGTTCCCGATAGTCAGCCAAGTGACGTTTTCCTGCCGGATTCGCTTCGGAATGAACTGGGGCTGCGACATGATGAAGATCGGCTGGCAAGGGATGCCTACTTAATGACCGAACTCATCGAGTCGCGGAGAGAAGAAGGCCGCGCTTGTTTTATAGCTGGCAAGCGAAGCAGTGCAGGTGACCCATTGAAGCCATCGCGCTTGTTTTTCCATTGCAACGATGCGGCTTTGCCTGAACGGGCGCAACGACTTTTCACCGTACCCGAGGAGAAGCGAGCCAGTTATCCATCAACGGTCAGTTTCTTGCTTGACGTTACTCCCCCAGCGGACGTCTCAGGTGACCGTATGCAGTTAGAAGAGTTGCCGGTTAGTAGATTCAAGGATTATCTGGAATGCCCTTTCCGTTTTTACCTGAACCGTATCCTTGAAATGGAAGAACTAAAAGAAAAACGAGAGATGGATCCGCTAGATTTTGGCCTATTAGTGCATGAAGTGCTTCACAAGATGGCCAAAAGCGGTGAGATGCGCAATTGTGAAAACAGCCGGCGGCTGAGCAACTTTCTTTGTGCCGAAGCCAAAAAGTGGGTTGTGAAACGCTTTGGGTCAACACCACCACTACAGGTGGAGATCCAGCTTGAAGCGGCAAAACAGCGCCTTAACGCTGCAGCACATGTTCAGAGCAAGTTAGCCGCAGATGGGTGGGAGATTCTGGAATCCGAGATGGAGATCGAAGCACAGTTTGGTGGCGTGGCCGTCCGAGGACGAATTGACCGGATTGATCAACACCGTAAGACAGGCTGCATACGAATTATGGATTACAAGACTTCAGACCAAGCACAAATGCCAGAGAAAGCCCATCTTGGTCCTATTTCGTCTCTTGTAAGAGACTACGCCAAGGTGAAGGTTGGCAAAGGAGAGAAGCGCTGGCTTGACCTTCAGCTGCCTCTTTATAGGCTGTTGCTTCCAAATAAGGAATTCCGAGGTCGTATGCAGTTAGGCTACTTCAATCTGCCAAAAGCCATAAAGGATACTAAGCTAGTTTTTTGGGATAGTCTTGACGATGAGCTCCTGCAGGTAGCCAGGATATGTGCTGAAGGTGTTGTTGAAGATATAAGGCACCACAGGTTCTGGCCACCGGCACCGAAGGTTGAGCATGATCGGTTCGCAAGCTTATTTCATGCCGAGATTGGCGACTGTGTAAGTGTGCGTGCTTTCAAGGATTTCTTGGAAAAGCAGGTAGCATGACACAAGGCAAGATCAACCACATGGCTATTGCTGCATCTGCTGGTTCGGGCAAGACCTTTCAGCTTGCCCATCGGTATATACAGCTCCTGGCTGGCGGGGTCCCCCCAGATCGGATCATTGCGCTAACCTTCTCCAGAAAGGCGTCGGGTGAGATCTTTGAGTCGATCGTAAGGTATCTATGCAAAGCGATCAGTTCTCCAGAACAGGCCCAGCAAATGGGGAAACGAATCGAAAAGCCAGGGAGCAGTCAGGGTGATTTTCTTGGTCTACTTAGAGACCTGTTGGATAATTCCCATCGCTTGCATATTGGCACCCTGGACAGCTTTATAGTCGGTATTGTAAGTACCTTTCCAACGGAACTTGGTATTTCTTCGGACTTTCAGGTGCTGGACAACGATGGCGCTGCAGCAAGGGAAGTGCGTGAGGAAATACTACGCAGCATTTTCGATCACCATTATGTGGATCGAAGTACACAGCGTGAATTTCTTCAAGCCTTCAAACAGGCAACCTTTGGCCGGGAGGAGAAAGGCCTTGAACATAATCTAACTACTATCATCGATAGATACAGAAATTGTTACCAGGTTTTACCCATGAGTGATGTATGGGGTAATGAAAACGCAATCTGGCCCAACGGATCGCCGTGGCTGGTAAGCCTTACCGATGTTAATGCTGCCGCATCGGAGCTGGAGACCTTATTGCTGGAAGACAAGCTTTCGGAGAGCGTTATGGGGCGCTGGCATACCTTTATTGATGCTGCGGCGAAGTTTCGGCCTAGTTCACCATGGATCCGAGATATCGAGTACCTATTTGAGAAACTCGTTCATAGGCTGAATGACTTACGTAAAGGGAGCGCCTGTATCCCGATCAATAGAGCGGCGTGCGAATTGTCACAGCGACAATGTGAGTTGGCTCTTGTGTTGGTTAGTCATGTCATTAAGACAGAGCTTAATACTGCGCTCAACAAGACTCGTGGCATCTACCAGATTCTCGATCGGTATGAACAATTCTACGATGTCATGGTTCGTCGTCGCGGCAAGCTTACGTTTGACGATGCTCAGTACCTGTTGACTGAGGCCAATCGTTATAGCGGTGGTGCCTTACTCAGTCGGATGCCTAATGAAGATGCGCGCTTGTACATCGATTACCGTATTGATTGCAAGCTGGACCATTGGTTGCTGGATGAGTTCCAGGATACAAGTAACTTGCAGTGGGAAGTACTCCGTAACCTTGCCGATGAGATTCTGCAAGATGCTAGCGGTCAGCGTAGTTTCTTCTACGTTGGCGATGTTAAGCAAGCGATCTATGGCTGGCGTGGAGGTAACGCCCAGCTTTTTGCTAAGATTCTTGAACAATACAGCGGGCGTATTGCGCTAAAGCCGCTCAGTACCTCCTTTCGTTCTTGTCAGCCGGTTATCGATACGGTTAATGCTGTGTTTGGGGATCTACCGGAAGGCATATTGCCAAAGGAAACGATAAAGGAGTGGAAGAAGACTTGGCAAGAGCACAGGAGCCAGCAAGGCGTTGTTCCCAAACACGGGCATGTTGCGCTCTTGGAACCACCATGTAACAAGGAAGGACCTAAACCAAGCGCTCGTGACCGGTACCAGCTCGTGGCTCATCTGCTAAACGAGATCAACCCGTTAGCTCGAGGGCTTTCAGTGGGAATCCTTGTGCGCACCAATGAGACTGGCAAGAGAATCGTGAACTTCCTCCGTCGTACATGCTCAGGTATGAACATTGTTCACGAAGGGAAGGCCACAATCAGGGATAATTGCGTTGTTTCCGTGTTCCTGTCATTGGTGAGGTTTGCTGCACATCCAGGCGATATCTTTGCCTGGCGACATCTGGAAATGAGCCCTTTGTGCGGGTATTTCGTAGAAGAACAACTGAGCAGGGATAACCTGTCACTGGTATTGCTACGAGAGATACAGACGTTCGGATTTCAAGCGCTCATCCGGAACTGGGGCGCTCGACTGCAGGGAATACATCCGCTTGACGATTTTGGCAGGAGTATGTTAAGAAACCTTATCGATGCCGCCGGTGAGTTTGATGAAAGCGGCAACCGCAATTGTGATGCCTTTTTTCGCTTTGTTGAGAGCTACAAAGTTGACGAACTAGCCACGGCGAATGCTGTGCGTGTTATGACAATACACCAATCCAAAGGGCTGGGGTTTGATATCGTTATCCTGCCGGAATTGCGCGGGAGGAATCTGGTCGGAGGCGGCAAGGTTGATTTTATTATTGCTCGTTCTGTTGATACCAACCGGCCTCTATGGGGATTAGAAATGCCGCGTAGGCTCGTTTCTAACGCTGACCACGTGCTTAGCTCTCAGGCACAAGCCTACGATGAGGCCAGCTGTTTCGATGAGCTTTGTGTATTGTACGTGGCCTTGACTCGGGCCAGACAAGCCCTATACATGATTACAAGTTTTCCTGGAAGAACAGCACAGGCCATAAGCACAGATGCCCTCCTGAAATTACAACTGATTGGAGACCCAAAGCCGGCCGATGGACCTCGGGTTACGATTGACCACAATGAATTTGTTTGTCTCTATGAAGCAGGAGAACGAGATTGGTACAAGAACGTTTCTACTGTGAGACAGTCTGCTTCCAAAGCCGAGCAACTTGAACCGACAAAGGATTTCTGTAAGCAACCTTCGCTTAGACGGCAGCTTGTTCATGTGCTACCAGCGAGGATGGCAAGGGTAAGGCAGACCGGCGCCTTGTTGTTTGATCGCAACACTTATGACAGCCAGGATTTTGGCAGTGCGATGCACGAACTCTTTGAGAAGGTCATGTGGGCTGATAGCACAGATATTGAGGGGGTGATTGGGCAATGGAAGAAGAATTCACCGCTTACCAGGGACATGAAGCAGAGGGTTATCAAGCAATTCCGGTTTGCGCTTTTTTCCACCGATGTTCAACGAGCCTTAACACAACCTAAGGGTAATGTTGAGTTATGGCGTGAGAGACCATTCGAGATCATTCTTGATGATCAGTGGGTGAGCGGTGTTTTTGATCGTGTTACGATTTCCCGAGACAAGTTTGACCATCCATTGACAGCGACAATTTTGGATTACAAGAGTGATATTGTTGCAGATCTTGCTATGTTACAGAATGCAGTCAAACTCTATCGTCCACAACTGATACTTTACGGAAAGGCCCTATCCCAAATGCTGGGGATTGAGCCAATACAGCTTCGTCTCAAGCTTCTTTTCACGCAATCGGGTAAGGTATACGATTTGTAGTAGAAAACAGGCTGTTGCGTAAAACCCTCTTACTCAAGAAACGAGAGCTTCAACCGCAGAGAACGCCAAGAAACTCTCTGCTTAGTGTTTCATAATTCACGATTCTCTTTCTTCTCTCTACGGCAGAATACTACTTAACCGCAGAGTACGCGGAGGACGCAGAGGAAACCAGGAACAGGGTGAAACCTAAGCATGTCTCTTGGCACTAAAATACCATGTAACCACTGAGTACGCTGAGGAGAACTCTTACTCGTCTTATGATCTGTAATCCTTTAATTCTCTTAACTATGAATTATGTCTTTGTCTTCCTCTGCGTCCTCGGCGCCCTCTGCGGTAAAATGTCTTTTCCGGCAGTTAGTTGCCTTTGTTCTTAACCCTATTCTTGTCTTCCTCTGCGTCCTCGGCGCCCTCTGCGGTAAAATGTCTTTGCTTGTAGTAGGGTAAGATGTCTGTGCTTTCAAAGCCTATCTTTCTGTTTTTCCTCTGCGATCCTAGTGCCTGGCTTCTTACAAGATCTTGTTAGTATCCTTTTTCAAGTAGCGGTCGAACCAACGACATATGTGTTCTAACCTTGCAATGCGGCGGTCGGTGCGCCCCTTGCGTGAAAGCCCATGTGGTTCATCGGGAAAACGTATCATTTCCGTATCGACGCCGAGTCGTTTTAGTGCGACAAATACTTGTTCATCCTGTTCAATAGCACAACGTAGGTCTTGCTCGCTGTGGATTACCAGTGTAGGAGTGGTTACATCACCGATGTACTTCATCGGCGATTGACGCCAGTAATTCTCCAAGTCTTCCCATGGAGGTAAGTCACTGAACTCTTCCTGGAAGGCCCAATTGAAATCACTAGAACCATACATGCTAATTAGGTTACTAACACTACGTTGTGTCACTGCTGCGCTGAACCGGTTGGTATGCCCAATGATCCAGTTGGTCATGTAACCACCGTAGCTTCCGCCGGTGACACCCATTCTGCTACTATCAATGTATGGCTTCTTCTCCAGGTAATCAGCCCATGCCATTACATCTTCGTAATCGGCTGTTCCCCAATTGTTGCAAATAGCCTTAGCGTGTTGTTCGCCATATCCTTGTCCGCCGCGTGGGTTGCAGAAATAGACGACGTAGCCTTGGGCTGCCAGGTAGTAAAACTCGTGCATAAAGAAGTTTCCATATTGCACTAGTGGTCCGCCATGGATTTCCAGGATAGATGGGTATTTCTTTGCCGGGTCAAACCCTGGTGGGGTTAAGATCCATCCTTGTAGATCATTTCCACTAGCACCCTTAAACCATACTTCTTCTATCTTGCCGAGGTCGAGTTCGTTTAATAGGTCTTTATTAGCGTGTGTGAGTACCCGCGAGCGGTTCGTAGTCAGTTTACGGAGGTATACCTGCCCCGGGTCTTGCATGTTTGCGTGAAAGTAGAGCAAGCTTTGCTGTTTGTTGTCAAATGCAAACCTGCCTACCACGCCTTCGTCGCTGATGACATCAGCGACTTCTCCTTTCAAGGACACTGACTTCAGTACTGTATTACCGTGATGAGCTACCTGGAAGTAGATTCTCTTTCCATCGGTTGACCACATTGGTGCTACTTGGGGCAAATCTCCCATGTCGTTAATCGTCCAACTTGATACATCAAAGTCGTAGTCTTTGGTCAGATTGAGTGCATTGCCATCGCCGCTTGCAGGGATAACCCACAACCGGGTTTCCTTCCAATTCTGTCCTTTTCCTTCGTGGCCGTAGTAGGCTATGAGACTGCCGTCCGGGGAAAAGGCAGGATTTCCCTTTGGTCCTACCGGCGTTTCAATCTTTCGGGTTGTCCCGTCTTTTACTGAGAACACATAAAGATCAATGGCGTCTGGATCTAGGTCTGGGTCCCTTTTGTGATTTGAGCAGAAGGTAACTTGCTTGCCATCAGGCGACCAATGAGGGTCTAGTGTGTCGTAAGCGTCGTCTTCTGTGAACTGCTGTATTTTCTCTGAATCTACGTCCACACACAAAGCATGCCATCGACCCTTTGGTAGGAATCCGACCCCATCTTCCTTGAAAAACACTCGTGTTACCTGGCGGCATACAATCCCTAATTCCTTCTTTTTTTCATCGGCCTCTCGAATGATTTCTTCTGCATCTTTCTTGCGGAATTGCAGTAAGAGTTTTGTGCCATCCGGGGACCACTCAAATGACTTGATCGTTCCCTTAAGGTCTGTTATTGGGCGTGCTTCTCCGCCTTTGAGTGGTATCAAGTAAATCTGTGGCTGTTTCTCATCATCACGGTTGGACAGAAAGGCGATTTGCGAGCCATCAGGTGAAAAGCGAGGATGAGTGTCCGATTGGCTTCCATATGTAAATTGGCGGGCTGGCCTGCCGTTGGTTGGTACAAGCCATAGGTTTGAGTACAGTTTCTCTGTTTCCTTATCCGCTCGGCGCAGGCAATAAGCGGCGAGCTTTCCGTCCGGTGAAATCTGTGGTTCAGAGATCAGGTTAAATTGGTAGAGATCTTCTGCTGTAATGTGCCGTTTCTTCTGGTTAGACATTATCCCTCCATCTTTTGGGGCAAAGATTCGCGACGCTCTTCTGTTTCGGAAGCCAATCTAATGTAAGTAATGTGTATTGTACAAGCATTATCACCTAAGCCCAAGCTCACATTGGCTCACAACCTTGTCATGAGGGAGACCAGAAACAAAAGGATAGTCGTGAAAAAGGGGGCGGGCTACTTTTTGACTAGCCTACTATTGAGCAGCGAAAGACAAGGAGAAAAGCATCAATGCTCAAGAGACACTGACCCTATTTCACGCTGCTCCTTGAGGAATTATGGTATGCGTCCCCGGAATTCACGGATTCTCTGACGCCGCTGTTACGTCTGCGTCTTCTCGAGATGCTGAGCGATCAACACCTTGATCAGTGACTGCCTGGGTACACCGAGACGCTTAGCTTCCTTGTCTAAGGACTGGATCATCCAAATCGGGAAGTCCACGTTGACTCGCTTTTGCTCTTGCTTCAGACGACGCGCCTTGGACAGGTCAAGAGACGCGGTAATTTCCTCGCCAGCGTCGAATTTCCTGTCGAACTCTTTAGCTTTCATAGAGATCGATCTCCTCCTTCCGGGACCGGCGCACCGAGATGATTCGGATAAGGTCATCTCGATACGTGATCACTCCGGAACAATGCGTTTCTGCAATCCTTCCAATGACCAACAACCTCGGCTCGTCGGTGACATGCGCAGGGATCTCAATCAAGTTGGGGTCATCCAACAAGGCTTGGGCCTTGATGAAATCGATTCCGTGCTTCTCCCTGTTTGAAGCGCTCTTTTTGGGATCGAAATCGAAGTCCATAGTCTAGATACTAGGTGCCGCGGTGGGAAAGTTGTACCGCCTACAGTACTAAGTCAACAGTGGCCAGTGTGGTAAGATTACCTCGCAAGGAGAGGTGATCGAAGTGGGTAAGACAGGGAATAGATACACACCCCGGTTTCAGTTCCAGGTAGTACTGGAAATACTAAAGGGAGACAAAGAAGCGGTAGAGATTGCACGGGCATACGGTATCCATCCCGGGACCGTCTCTTGTTGGAAACAGCAGTTCCTAAACAAGGGGCCAGAGCTATTTGGGAAGGATACAACCCTAGCCCAGTATGAGAAGAGGATCAGTGAGTTAGAGCGACTCCTGGGAAGAAAAGAGGTGGAGATTGCTCTACTTAAGAATTTTACGGACGGCAGCTTGTAACGGAGGATAAGGTGAAGCTAGTAGAGAACCACAAGCACAACTATGGCTTAAATACCTGTCTTGCCGCGATCGGGCTGCCCAAGAGCACCTGGTACTACCAGAACAAGGAGAAGGTATCCTACAGGGAGAAGTACAGCCACCTACGGGAACCGATAATGCGAGTGGTAACAGAACATCCCGGGTATGGATACCGGCGTATACTGCCCGATCTAGAAGAGAAAGGACATCAAGTAGGTGAGTTTGTCCTTCGTCGGTCATTAAACCGTCTTAACCTTGGGTTGTTACGATCAGTGAGCAAGCCAAAGCCCTCTTTACCACGTAGCTATCTCAACCAGAGTAGCAGGGGATTAAACCTGGTAAAGGATATGAAGGATCCAGCACCATTC
>Ga0163203_1000166_pt1 | contig 17222 bp, 28 predicted proteins | sample PL_2010_330m_FD_113534 | JGI IMG/M metagenome (GOLD analysis project Ga0163203, IMG submission 113534) | Freshwater microbial communities from Powell Lake, British Columbia, Canada to study Microbial Dark Matter (Phase II) - PL_2010_330m | ecosystem: Environmental > Aquatic > Freshwater > Lake ... | reverse complement strand
TGTGAATTACCCACGACTAAAGTCGAGGGCTTCTTGTTTCAACGAAGGGCTAACAGACGAAATCTGTGAACTCCCTTCTCCACAAGCGTTAGGTTTGGGCTATTCCAGCCCTACCGAATGTTAGTATATTTATTGAGGCGTTTATGTCTCTGTCATGGTTAGTGTTACATTCAGGACACAACCAAGACCTATCCTTTAGAGTGAATAACACGGACTTAAAGCCCGATCATGCCCTGCGCTCATCAAAAACCCCTCCAAACCCACGATCAGGGCTAACATTCGGCTTCTCAGATACGCTGTATTGCATATTGCTTGTTACAGCGACCCAAATACATCTGCAATTATACCCAGCAGGCAGTCTCCAAATACTCAATATCGGGTCTTTTTTGGCAAATATCTTTCCGTCCATCGCCGCATGATTCGGGCGCGTCCTGCTGTCCAATATAGCGTTATACTGCAAAGCAGGGACAAAAGCGTCAACATCCGGGTCATTATACAACTGCCATCTACCAATATTATATATCTCGCCAAAGTTCGTCCTCAATATTGTCTCAGCATGATATGCCGCTATCGGCTCGCCTGTCTTATCAACCGCATACGCAGTTCCCGTATATTGTATATTTCGCTCCTGAAGATTAAACACAAACTGGTCAACAGACCACCCCTGATCAACCGCCTTGACCAAAAGCTCCTGCATGGATGCCAATATATCTTTCTCTATAATACCCGCAATAGAGAAAGCCTTAGTCTTTTCCCGATCGGTCATAGCCTTAAACTCGTTCGGTCTGACCAGTATCTTCTTTTTCACCCAATATTCAAGAGCTTCTTTCGGTGAAAACGTTTCGCTAGACGCATCGGCGAATGACAGCTTCAAAGTCTGTCCAAGCGATTTCTCGACTTCATCTTTTGCGTCAGCCTTGCCCAAAAAATACGCCCATACCAGCTGATTCAGCATAGCGTCTTTTATGGGCTTGGGATTGATAACGATCTCCTGTATCCCTTTATAGCTTTTACCCTCGATGATCTTTTTTCTTCTTACCTGTTTCCCTATATCTTCAATGATGCCCTCAACGCCGGTCTTTATCATTTCCCTGCCATCAGACACCCAATCTTCTATGCGCTGTTCAAGTCTCTGCGGAGTAACCCCGCTCGCTTCCTCATATACCGTCAGTTCACGATATTTGCCTTCGGCAAAACTCTCTTTATCTTTGCCATTCCCGCGAATGCGGGAATCCAGTTCCGTTTCCTGTTTCCCCTCTTGAGAGGGGACTAAGGGGTGTGTTTCCTCATACCTCGACGTCTCAAAAGCCCCGCGCTTCGCTGTCTTGCTATCGGTCATCGGAAGCTCCAGATAATCCCTTATCCATGGCTCTTCTGCACCTACAAGTCCCGCCTTGATCAATATACCCATTATCCGCGCCCTTGCCTCTATATTATCCTCATGGAGCGAATCAAACTTGAATTTCGGATACCGTTCTACGCTAAAGTTGTAATCCACAAGACGCTTGATCAACTGCTCATACATCAGTTCTTCTTCTATGTCAGTTCCCATCTGGTCAAGGACAAACATAAATACGTCAAAATGCTTTTTCCCTAGTGCGTATGAACCCGGTCCCGTTGTCTGCGTATATCCCAAAAGATCAGGACACAATATCCCTCTTGCGATAGACTTGTTATGAAATTCTATCGCCTGTTGAAACACCTCATGCCCGGTTGATGTGTTTTGCCTTATGTCTATCTCCATCGTGTCCGGGATAGTGGCAATCGTACCGATCCGCATTTTCTTCAATACCTCAAAAAAATCATCTCTTTCATCTTTCGGCGTTCCATAAGGATACCATCCGATCATCAAAGGAGCGGGGTATCGTTCCAACCACATGTTCCAAAACTTTATCAGCACATCCTTGGACCAGTACGACCGATAGATCGCCTTCATGTCCGATGTGCCATAAAAATTATCAAATAGCTTCTGATACGAATATACAATAAATTTCTTAGGGTTAAGCGGAATCTGTTGTGCGCTTATAGTCTGCACAATAGCCTCAAGGTTATCATGCTCGTCAATCTTAAAATCAAAGGAATGAGGCTTCCTCGTCTTGAGCGCTTTAAGCCCGATAAGCCCCTTATAGTTCCCTTTCTCGACGATCTTCCAGACTATCTCAGTGATGCTATATCCATAATCAAGTGCGCTGAGTATCTCCTTCAAGTCACCCTCAATCGTGCCATCCATATCAAGAAGCGTCCACTTGACAAACTCCGCTATTTTTATATCCTCAGCAGAATTGCTCGCCGGCACAATGTCCCACGGCGTTGACAATCTTGCAAATTTCTTTGTGCTGAGGACTGCTTTAACCTGATCGTCATTCCGCATATCGTCATATACTTTCAACCCCTTACTGCCTACCAAGCTATCAGGGTTATAATCAACGATATGCAGTTGCTTAAAAATATCTGCCCGCGAAGTAGAAACCTCGCCCATTTGCGGCTCAACATCATCAGACGCAAACACACTCAGAGCTTGCCCTTGTGAGTCAGGCAACTCAGCCTCACGCTCAACGATGGGATTGGTTATAACATGCTTCGATGGTCTCACATCCGCCCCTTCAAGGGACATATGCGTTGTTATATCCTCATTTCCCTGACGGGCATCACCGTGTTCCATTAGATCAGCTCTCAACTTTTTTCCTCTCTTTTATGTCATAATTATGCCTTCATATATATATGGTTAGTAATGCCCCGTTTTTTCCAAGAACTTTTTTTGTCATCAGTCATTTTTTGCGAAATATCTTGACTTCTGCCATGATCTGTTGTATCATATCAACCTGCATGTAAGACAAAAAGGAGGTATATGTATGTCAGCAAGAATCATTTCCGTGACAAACCAAAAAGGCGCAATAACAATCGTTGAAGAAGATGAAGTAGTAGTTAAGGTTTCGTCTATTGAGATATGAAAGTGAGGTTGGGGATGATCAATAGGGGGTTATACACAAGCAACAAGGATGAATACGAGACTCCACAATGGTTGTTTGATTTATTGGATCAGGAGTTTCATTTTACGATTGATGTATGTGCTGATCTATGGAATACGAAATGCCAAAGATTTTTTGATAAAAATACTGATGCACTTAAACAGGACTGGACTGGTGAGACATGTTTTATGAATCCCCCTTATGGCAGAGAGATTAGTAAGTGGGTTGAGAAAGCCAGTTTAACCGCTAAAAGCGGAGGCACGGTAATCGCACTACTTCCTGCCCGGACAGATACGAGGTGGTTTCATGATCATTGTTATGGCTTTCCTATAAGGTTTATCAAAGGGCGATTGAAGTTTGGAGGAAATGGGTCTGCTCCATTTCCGTCCATGGTAGTTTTTTTTGATTGTAATAAAAGTGGTTACAAAAGGTATAGTACAATATAGATAGTATAGAAAGCGAGGTTAGGGATGTTAACTAAACCAGAGGACATTTGCGTGAATCGTGAGACGGCAGAAGCCCTGCACGATGCGGGGGTTGTGGTGGAGAGCTACTTTCATTGGGTATTATATCCAACGGGTAAGTGGTATTTAATAGGCAATAGATATTTTGAATATATCAAAAATAGATGTTCTTTTTCATGTTCCGCTCCGACTGCGGGGGAGTTGGTTAATGGAATTGGGCATATTGATATAAATTTAGTTTTTCATTATGGGAGTATCAAAGGATGTGCATGGAACAAGTCAAAACTCATGTTCGTTGAAACAACATGGCATAAAAAGCTGTGTGAGGTATATGCCGATATTAGATTAAAGCTAAAGGAGGCTGGCTATGAGTGTGGAAAATAAGGAATATACATACACGGGTGTAATGCGTAGTATTGATGATGGAATGTTAAGGTGTTATAGAACTAAAAAAGATATTCCACTGCAGGAATGTATGAAATGTGCTTGGTTTAATGGTTTCCGCAAACGAACACATCCAAAATTCAATGACCATGTGTTTTGTAAATATCAATCAGATGACGAAAAGGCTTATATGGAAGCTATCAAAAACCACAAATGCCCTGATTGTGGTGAAGAGTTAACAGATTATCTAATTAAAGATGGCGCGCATAAAGGACATGGACGGATTGTATGTAATAACTGCCAAAAGACTGTTGTGATGATATAGGGAGGCTGGCTGTGAATGCTATCCCGAATATCTATTTGATGGCTCAAGCGGTGACGAAGGTGCGTTGGATGTCGTTGAAATCAGAGCATTGCTAAAGAAGGTGCAGAATGAAAACACCGAGATGACATCATGAGTGATAGCTGTGCTATTTTGTTGTTGACATTTTATCTGTATTATATTAAAATACAGACAGGAGGAATTAGCATAACATGAAAATATGGAATGAGGTTTGGGGCGTATTGGACGTTTTGTTTGAAACCGAATGTACCATAGATAGAGTTTGCATCAGCAAAATGGGTATCAACGTGTGGTATATGAGTGTTTATGATCATACATTATGGAGGTATGAAATGAGTCTTAAATTAAGAGATATTGTTGAGCCGTATTTTGCGCAGCAATGGAACCTGAAGACTATGAACGTTCCCCTTGCATGGCAATTCGGGTATGGGAAGGACGTCGTTGTGGGCATCATTGACTCAGGGCTTGATGGAGACCATAAGGACCTTGGAGGTGATGGGCTTCTTTATATAACCGCAAACGATTCCGATGCTGCGAAACTCGCGAAATATGAGCCAGTGATGGAGTCTATTCGCAAGGGAGAGCATCCCAAGATACTGCCGGGTTGGAACTTTCTCAGAAATGATGATAATACCTATGATCTATTCAGGCATGGGACGTATCTTGGCGGCGTTATGTGTGCCGAGATTGACAAATATGGCATGGCTGGTGTCGCTCCTGAATGCCGGGTAAGACCTTATGTCGTGTGTGATGCCAAAGGGCGTGTTGAGCAGGCTGACCTTGCGAAAGCTGTCTGGAGGGCTATTGATGATGACGTTGATGTTATCAATATCTCTCTTGCGTGGGGCGGCGATCAGGATAAGGGGGCTACGGAAGCCATTTATGAAGCGATTAGACAGGGCATTATTGTTGCCGCCGCAACAGGTAACAATAATATCGGGACGGTGTATTATCCGGCGAGATTAAAGGGCGTTATTGCAGTCGGGGGGTGCAATTCGGTCGGTGAACGATGGGTGCATAATTTTATCAGAGGCAGCAACTTTGGAAAAGAGATGATATGTCTGGCGCCGGGAGCTTCGCAAATATCCACGCAGTATATGAGGTCGCGGTTCACTAATGTTGATGGAACATCCATGGCGGCTGCAAACGCTTCGGGCGTGATGGCATTGGCAAAGGGAGTGGATCGAAGCATCACGAATGCCGATGTTATCGGTATGCTTTCGGAAGGCAAGGTCGGCGAGCTTGAGTCGGGCTACGGTGTGCTGGATGCTTATCGGTTCTTGGTTAAGGTGTCTGATGGTGTTAAGCCGAATCCTTTGAAGCTTGCTATTGATGGAGCGTTGGAGCATTTGGTTAGCTTGCAGAAAAGCCTTGTTGGGATCGGGAGGTTGGCAGAGGTTGGGGCTTGTCGTTGGGGTACTGCCAGCACGGACTGATACGCGGTGGTTCTATGACTACTGCATTATGTGGCATTTGAGATTTATAAAAGGTCGGTTGAAGTTTGGAGGAAAGGGGTCTGCTCCGTTTCCTTCGATAGTTGTTGTGTTTTCTGCGAAATATAGATATTTTGATTTTTCATTTATAGAAAAGGAGGAAATATGAATTTAGAAGGGAAAGTTGTCGTATTGATTGGCGACGCAGATGTGATCGGTGGATTGTTAGGGTTGGGTGATGGGATAGGAAACACACCCCTTAGTCCTCTCTCAAGAGGGGAGGTAGTTGCCTCTAAGCATGTTGATAGAAGTGCGGGGATTGATAATGTAGCAGAGGAGGTCGTCAAAGACTATTTGCAGGAAAAGGACGATACAGAGAATGCCGACAACGAAAAGCTTGTGCCTGTGTATTGTTCCGGCTGTGATGTGTTCTTTAAGGAAGCCGATGATGTAATAACCTTTGACGTCAAGTATGTTACAGGCACTATTCAGCGAGAATACTGGCATGTTGATTGTGTCCCTGATGAATGGGATAACGAAATATATGCAAAAGTGACAGAAGTTGTGCAGTTGAAAGGGAAAGATTTTCCTTATAGCGGTAAGGCGACGGAAGGGGGAACAGGAGAGGCAGGGACAAAATACGATGCCATACTTGATGTTTTGCGCGGTGCCGAGCAGCCGTTGTCGTGTAAGGAGATCGCTGATGCTCAAAACAAATATAAGATTAGTCAGGTATATACAGCCATGACATATCTGGCTAAGCTTAGTGCCGTTGTCAGGCATGGGTCGGAGCATCATTATACATATACGGCAAAGGAGTAGGGAATGAAATTTGAGTATGAGGGAAACCCATATACATATCCGGCGAGGGTTGCGCAGATGCGGGCTTGTGTGCCTGAGTTTTTTGATGTGAAGAGGTTGCTGAATGTCGGAGTGTGTCCGGGGCGGACTAGCTTTCTTGAGTTTTTTGCGAATGACGCTGAGACCCTTGTCGTGAATTTGGAAATATATGAACCGTTTAGTAAGCAAGTTGCGGAGCAGATACCACAATTCGGATATATACTAGGTGATGCGCGGAAGGTGGATACGCTGGTTGGGGCTGACTCATTCGATGCTGTCCTGTGGTTTCATGGTCCTGAGCATATTGATATTGAGGACTTGAAGCCGACTTTGGAGAAGCTTGAGCGGATCGCACCGTTGGTTATATGCGGATGTCCATTTGGAATATACCATCAGGATGGAGGCGACCACGAGATACATAAGTCGCATCTTTACCCGGGGGATTTTTTGGGTCTTGGATACGAGGTTTCGACTTTGGGCGAGCAAGATACTGAACTAAGTAATTTGCTTGCATGGAAGCGGAGGGCATAATCATCTATAAGCGAGGCATTTTATATGTGTGAAAAAAAGAAGGAACTATGCGAGATTTGTAAGGAAAAAGAGGGGAAGGGCTTTATCATTGTTGGGGACAATGCGGAGTGTATATGGGTGTGTCCCGAATGTGCTGAGAAATATCGTGGTTTGTGATGGATAATAGCTTTTATGAGTCAAATAAGGCGTGGGTCGAAAATGGAGCCAAGCGATTGACCCGTAAGCGTCCTGAGATATATGAGGATGTTGTTCAGGACTTATGGGAATGTTTGTTCAAAACCAACGATAGGGCATCAGCATATAATGACGTTAGAAATATTATATTTGGCGGAAAGGTGTATATGAATTCTGCGGAAAGGGCGAGAGAAAGGAAATATGAGGATATTCAGCCTGTCTGTTTTATTCCTAAGATGCGAGAATTAACATTAGGTGATCTGCGTAAAATCCTTAGTGATTCGGAGGTAATGATCGTCTGGATGCGGTATTGGCAAGATATGAAATTAAGGAGCATTGCTTTTGAGTTGGGTCTCAGCTATGAGACTGTCCGAACTTGTTTGTCGAAGGCATTGCAGAAATTGCGGAGAAAATTGGATATGGGATAGTTGTGGTGGGGGCTGGGGAACCGTCTCGTATATCACAGAGTGCGGACATCTCGACTAGCCATGAAGAAAGCAAGGTTTCTGGGCAGAAACACACCCCTTAATCCCCTCTCAAGAGGGGAGATAAAGAGAATCTCTTTGATGTAAGTCCAGCTATGCTGGCTATCTCTGCTTGACCCCAGAATCCCATGACTTTAGTCGTGGGAGTATGTCAAAACATTCTTTGAATCTAAGTTCAGAAATATAACAAGATAGAAGATATGCACGATGTCTATATCTATCACGTTCTTCCTCTAGTTTTTCAATAGATTGCCTTGCCATAGATGATCCACTATGAATACAACTATAATCTTCTAATTCCATATTAGTCGCCATCCTCAGCCTCGCTTTCCTTACCACCGGTCAGCGTCAACCCGAACGCTTTAAGTCTGACGATAATAGCATCTATGTCCTTGTCAACCAAAAGCTGCTTGGGGATGTATAAGTGGAAATGAGCTCCACGCTTCGTCTTATTTGAAGAAGCGGATACTCTACGCACTTTTTTCTTCTTTTTATTTGTTATTTTTGGTATATAGGCGATCTCCCCTACGATCTTTTCTTCGGTTACTAATTCATTGCAAGCATCAATAGTGTCCTCTAACGGATAATTGATCGCTTGAGCAAAATCAAACCATGTAGGAAACCATTTTTTGTCATATCTATTCTCATAAACATACAAGATGTGGTTTTTAATTTCATCAAGATATGCCCTTCTGGATTCATCCATCATCAACCCTCGCTTTCTATATTCATAAAATGTTTCAGGCAATATTGCCAATCTTTTGTCTCCTTTTCTGGCATAAACCCAGTTATCGCATACACCGGCTTGCCATTGAGTTCCAACCCCTTGACTTGGTAATAACTCGGATAAAGCCCGTTTGGCACTTCATCAGAACCCTTTATCTGATATATAATGTCGTCAGTCGGCATCTTCACCGGCACAAACGTGTCTGGTCCCTTCCTTGTCCAGAAGGTAAGCTCACATTGCTGGTCAAGGTGGTCAAGTGTTATAGTTGTATTTGGTGTTTCTTTAATCTCTTGAGACACTATCAAATCCTCAAGATGAATTATCTGTAATGAAATTATTACTAAGCAAGAGCCGATCGCCAAAATAACGATAATAGAAGAAACACACACGATACCTGTTAGCCTGTTTTTAAGCTCCCAGTTCTCCATTTACGCCTCCTTTATTACTATAACGTCAAACCACTCACCGATTAGCGGTGAGTAATAATCCAACTTATCACCATATCGCCCCTTGCGAGTGCGTATTGTGCAAAATGGAATCCCCTTATCACCAATAAAAGTAAGCTGAATTAGTTCCCCTTTTGGTAGAGGATAATGGCAATGTTCTACATCGCCCTCAAAGTCAGTATGTAGCTCACAAGCACAACTATCTGCCAATGTCGCAGGAATATACCTTGTGTCATATTCGATTAGTTCGGGATATAGTTCCTTTGCTTTCAATAGGACAACATCAACAGCCAACAACCTAGCTGACTTTTGCCCCCACGTCTTAACATATTCATGACTGAATTTTATCTTCATCACTTACCCCTCCACATAAAGCCCACGCCTGACTGATAAGCCATGCGCAGGGACAACATCAACATCAACATCAAGCCGATGTTGCGCAGGGCTTCACCTTTAACGTTTCTTCAATCTGCTTGGTCATATCATAAGCCCCACATGCCTTTAACGATCTTAGCAAGACAGGCTTGAATCTGTCACTTAATTTAGATATATTTACTTTTTCAAGCAATACGATTAAACCAGTCTCAACATTCATTTTTTGATTATACACATCATCAAGTGCCTGTTTCACGCCAATAGTGAGCGAATTCATAATTGTGTCGTGATATGGGACTGCGTATTGTGAAACTAATACCTTAATTGCCTGTTGCCGATCAAGTTCCGACATTTCATTTATTGAATCAATTATCTCGTTTATTTGCATTGTGCCTCCTCAAAATGGCATTTCACCATCTGCAATTCTTAAAAATAATGCGTCCATGCGTTGATATATTATAGATACTACATAGAACTTGTCTTTCGGGAATGTCCTTTTACACCTTCGTTGACAATGTTTCCGAACACATCTGGCAATACTCCAAGTGTCAAAAATTCCAATATGCCGGATGACGTTTGGAGTTTCACGAATAACGATATATTTATATTCCGACATCAAACACGCCCCTCTGACAATGGCTTAATCTCAATATCATCACTCCACCAAAGCCATTCATTGACATACTCCCACGACTAAAGTTCGTGGGATTCTGGTATCAACGATAATTGCCAAACAGCCAACCAACTAGGAAACACATGACTACCAATGCCAACCTTAATTACAAACATCAAATAACTCACCCTCACCAAACACATTTTTACAAACCATCGCATTGCCTCCTATCAATATTTCCTACCTATTTCCTACCCAAACGAAAAATATGCCAGATTTCTCGGCTTTTGACACAAAATGTATCATTTAGGTAGGTAATGATTTCCTACCCGAACCAAAATTGATGAATTTGCTACGAATCGCTAAAATGAAAAAATATTTTTCGCGCACCTTAGCCTATGTTCCAGCCGATGCGTTTATAATTTTTCAATCAACCCCCTCCCAAATCATCTACCCAACTCACAAATAAAACAAAAATAATTCCCAACCGGAACATACAACAAATGGCAAATTATTGACCGCTTCTTACCAAACGCAGGAAGGGAACATCCACAAACCCTTTATCCATGCGACCCTACGCACCAACGCCCCATAATATAAATTATGCAGAGCAGTCAATTTCAACATCCTCAAGTCCCAAAAGCCTATCAGTTTCGTTATTATCCCCTTCCGCTATATCGACATCGTTTACTATTTGGTAGAATAATCCCTTTGGCAAATCAGGCGTAGAAACAATTATAAATTTCCCCTCATCGCCAAGTGCGGGCTTTGCCGAGACATAAAACGAGTCTGCGTAGGTGATAAACGCCGCTTCATCCATTAAAACGATGGATGGATTATATGATCGCAGTCCGTTTTCTACCGATGGCAGCCCCAATATGCGTGAATTCCTTCGAGGGAATTGTATCTCCGATTTATTATTTGTCCCACAGGTAGGCTTTAGAAATGATGGCAGGTTATTATACATGAAGCGTGTGCGTGCAACCAATTCGTGCATTTCGGCTTCACGTCTTGATGTGAGAATGGCAAAAGTCCCTTGCCTAAAGATTGCTTGGTGTAATATATACGCAAGGCATGACCATGTTACCATCATCTGTCTGCTTTTATTACATACGATTTTATTTTCTATGTCCAAAATATGGATGAACTCTTGCAGGAAGTCCCAGTTCGGAAATTGGAGTTTCCCTTTGCGAGAGTCAAGCGTGTATATATACGTCTTGATAAAGTACCATGGGTCAGGCTTGCATAGCCTGATTTCTTTTATTTCATTCATCCTCTTCCTCATCCACGTGTGCAAGCATGTCGTCAACATTATACCCGCTATCGCCAACTTCATGTTGCTTAATGTCGTCAGTCTCTATATTGAGATTATGGAATGCAAGAGTAAGAAGCCGAACATGATATGTATTCAGCTCAAGTCCTGTATTCAATGAGGCATATACCCTTACTTTCAATACCTTCGCCAACGAATTAAGTTTTTCGGCTGTATCGTCAATCGCTTTCATCGTTTTAAGGCGGTTATATTGATCTCGAAGTAGCTTAAACGTCATAACGCAGTTATTAATATCAAGGGGCGTAAAGTTATCCCGCCCTGTTACAGTCATGGACAATTCCTCAATGAGAAGTTCAAGCGTAGCCTTCTCAAGCTCAACATCGTCCATATCACTAGCCTCTTTGATACGTTTCTTGTCAGGATATATAGATGTAATTGCAAGGTTCTGCTTATGAGAGACATCAACCAATGCCGGTTTATCAATATCTTCTTCTTTAGGCTTGCCTTTATTTCCCCCTTCTATATCGCCATCCATTTTCTTTTTCCACTTCTCGACATCTTTGGGGTCAAACCAATAGCCCCGCCCTATATGTTTGAAGGAATACCTCCCGAATTTACGCGCTTCACCTGCGTGGTTTCTTCTGCATACATAGTTCAGCTCATGGCTGTTTATGTATTTGCGGACGGTTTCCCAATGCCTTCCAGTTCCCTTCACCACTTCAGGTCCGTTTATAAGCCCATTATAGTTGTTTGGGTCGCCCTCCCATGCCTTTATCCATTCGGTTACCTCAATAGGGTCAAAGAAGATAAAGGTTTTTTTCGTATGCTCATACTTAATATGCGGAAACTTTTGAAGACTCATAAACCGTTCAATGCTATCAATAGAAAAGCCCGAAAACTCGGATATTTCATTTTTGGTGAGATACGACTTCTGCATCTCAAGCCTTCCCTCAACTTTTCCTTTTAAGATAAGAGCCATTGACAGCGGGAATACCGTCTTGTCTTTGAGCTGATAGGCTATCAGAGCGCCTTCGCCTATCCATTTGGCAAAAGCAGCAGCATGGTGGTCAACGTTAGGGTATGCCGCAGAGTTCGCCATCTGAAGCATATCAACCAACGTCTCTTTGGTTACAAACTCCCCCAATGCGATCTCTCTCCGATGTTCCTTTGTCAATTCATTCTCAGCCATACCGCTTGATCTCCCCTCCCTATATAGTAGCCGACCACCAAAGCTAACTCTACGTCCTTAATCGGCGCTTGTTACTGTTATTGTTCCTACCTTTAGTCCTTTACAAATTAGCTGCACCAGATATTCAGCATTATCTATATGTATTATATCTACACCTTTACCAAAGTATTCGCCATTTATTAGATCACGAAAAGTTATCGGCATTGGTATATTGCATTTAAGTGCTTTTGAGTATTCAAATATTCTCCTTGCTTCCTGTTCGTCCATACAGGCTATGTAACCGCCTTGTTCGTAACTTTGTTACAACTTCCGATGGTGAATTCTTTAAGCCACCTAAGCATCTTAGGAATTCTGAGAAAAAACTTAGACGACTCCAACGTTCTGTTGCTCGCAAGATTAAAGGCTCTAAGAACAGAAGAAAAGCGGTCCGTAACCTTCAAGGTTGCCACCAACATATCGCTAACCAAAGACGTGATACATCGCATAAAATAGCCAAACAACTTATTGGTCAATATGATGTCGTCGCTGTTGAAGACCTGAATACACAAGGTCTGGTTAAGAATCATCATCTTGCTAAAAGCATTATGGATGCTTCGTGGAATACCTTCACTCTTATACTTATCGCCAAAGCAGAATACGCTGGACATAAGGTTATAATGGTTAATCCGCGATATACCAGTCAGGAATGTTCGTCCTGTGGTAATATAGTCAAGAAAGATTTGAGCATCCGAATACATAATTGTCCTCATTGTGGTCTAACATTAGACCGTGATGTGAACGCCGCAATAAACATACTTAATCGGGGCTTGGATAGAGCCTTTGCAGCTTAACGTAGTGGGTTACCACATGCGTGCTACAAGAAGCCTCCGCATTTATGCGGGGGAGTTATCACTGAGTGGCTTTCCAGAAAACGTATATATCTCCCTGGCAGAAGCTTATCCCTAATATTGCTCGGGCAAGCGATGCAAATTAGGGATTCATGATGTTGCGACTTTTATTAAGTTGCCCGTTGCGCCATCATCGATGGGCTTATATGTTGCATTGAAAATATCAGGCTTGCATGGGTAAAACTCGCCTTTAATCCCCTTGATTATCCAATCTCCTACACATGCGCGCATAACACCTTCAAGTGTATGAATGAAATATATTGGCGTTGTCTTTTCAAAATCAACAAACGAAGGTACAATTACTGAATCTTTTGAACTAACAAAATCTATAACATCATCAATGTTCTCACGTGTGATCTGGATTGCATCAATTACTACAGGTTTCTTAACATATTTTCCCACGTCATCACTCCTTGCACTTCGCATACGAATGTATCCCTTTATCCTGCCATTCTATTGATAAGTTCCGTCGTAGAATATCCCTTCACCAATGGAATACTAACAAACCTCGCCCCGACCTCTTTTAATGCAGGCAATTCCTTTAAGTCTTTTTCTTGATAGTCACCTCCCTTCACAAATATAGAAGGTTTAACTTTCCTTATCAACTCACCGGGGTCGTCCTCCCCAAATATACACACACCATCAACGCATCGAAGGCTTTTCAGCATATAAACCCTATCACTCTCATTCATAATCGGTCTGGTAGCTCCCTTGAGCCTGCGAACAGACATATCGCTGTTGATGCCGACAATAAGCATATCACCAAGCCCCCTTGCCTGCTCAAGCAACTTAATATGCCCAACATGCAATATATCAAAACATCCAGTCGCCAAAACTAATCCCGGAAACCCCATGTTACCCTCCTTATTATAATATAAGCACTTATGTATATTTTATATTATAATACAGAAAAAAACGCCAAATGTCAAGCAAAAAATACTTGACAAATGAAATTGTTTCCTTTATAATAGGGAACGTAATTTCAAATCACTCGTATGTGCCGGGTATTTTAGCACCGCCCCCAAGGTTCTACTCGGCACATACACCATCAAGCGATATGCACATATAAGGCATATCGCATCCTAATGAGGGTGTAACTATGGGATTCACAAATAATATTTTTGCTCGTACACGATTCATAATAGAAATGAAATCTCGCGCAGGCTGGTCGTTAAAGAAATCTCGCGAATTCCTGAGAAAATGCGGGCGTTTTCTACTCTTAACGGTGCGTTGCCGTTTTGATGGCTTGCGCGTATATCGCGAGATAAAAGTCCACTATCTAAAATATGCCCGCGTCTATAAAGTCCCTCTAACATAATCAATGCCGTCATTCCCTTATTAGCTGTTGGGGAATGACGGTGTTCCATCTCCCCTCTTGTTTTTCGGGTCTCGGAACGAGATCAGATCGTGCTGAAAAGGGGATTAAGGGGTGTGTCCTTATGAAAAAGAAAATGACATGGCAAAAGCCAAAGATAGACATAAAAGCCGAATTCACATCGAAAGAGGATTTTAATGAAGCAATCGAAAAGATGCTTCAACTAGGTAGGGACCTCTTATGCCCGCAAAATGGTTTACATGCCCCGATGGGCAAAATATAGAGATCAGCAAATGCCTCAAGATTAACGGATGCCGTATGCGAAGGCGTTGTGCATCAATGCAATATCTCCAGACAATCGCACAAGAGCGCGTCTGGGATGGCATCCCCTCAACAACCCAGCTTATAAATGGCACAATGTGCGCATTTCTCAGGCTGACAACAGACTATGCCATCACTCCTGATGATAGAGCCTTTGCACTTCATGGCACAAAGGCTCACAGTACACTTGAGAAATCTGACAGCGATATGTCCCTCATAGAGCAAAAACTCTATTACAATGATGGCGACATATCGGGTATTGCTGACACCCTCGAAGAAGAGCCGAAAGGCATTTACACACTGATTGACCTCAAGACCTCCGGCTCCTACAAAATCGCAAAGGCTTCCGGAATCTTCACATGGGATAAGCCCACAAAGGAAACCTATAAATCGGGTCCCCGCAAAGGCTTACCCAAAACGGTAAAAGCCCTCAATATGCGTCCCGAAATGATAGACATTCCCGATTGGGAGCTTCAGCTCAATATGTATCGCATCATGTATGAGCAAATTCCATTCCCAATCTCCAAAATGTTTATATTCGCTGTTGTCCGCGATGGCAACACATGGATCGCACAAAGTCGCGGCATATTCAAAAACACCTATATGATTCCCATAAGGCGATTGCCAGGCGATTATGTAAAAGCATATTTCGATATAAAGCGTGAGCGTCTCCTCAAGTCGCTCGAAAGAGGCGTTTGTGATTATCCATGCGATGAGGTCGAGAATTGGGATGGCAAAAAATGCCTTAGATATTGCGAAGTAGCCGAACACTGCCCTCAAGGGCAATTTATAAAAGAACAGGAGGTCGGTAAAATGCCGGTAGAATTTACCACAAAACTGCGAATGAGGGTTGATGGGTATATCAAAAGCGGGCAAGAGACAACGAATCCATCGGGGACAAAGCATGGCGAAAATCTCCCATACTTTAGACTAACTCCCAAAACGACTGATCCCAAAATCAAAGCCGAATTAGTATCAAAGTTCGGGCAACAACCAACACAAATAGAGGTCGAATTGGTAAGGGGCGCCGTCCTTGATGTCCTTCAGGAAAAACCGGTCTTTGAAAGTGTTTTCCCCCAATACTATGAACGAACGCTGTTTATCACCCCAAAGGATCAAAACAAAAAAAGTAGAATACCGCTTTGCTCAAGTCGCGGGTTCCCAGAACTTGGCGAGGCACGCGCAAGAACGGAAAAAGCCGCGGAAAAACTTCAAGTTCTTAGACACGACGCACAGGGATGTCCCATCGTCAAGTGCCTTATGAGCGAATGCCCATACCAGCAAGAGCCTCAGCAATGTTTTGCCAAAGGCGTTCTTCATGTCAGACTGCCGGACGTTGACCCCTTTAAATTATGGGAATTTTCAACAAAAAGCTATCATGGCATAATGAATATCAATAATGGCTTGATAAGAATTGCACAACAACTAGAATATTATGGCGTTTACAGCTTCAAAGGCTACAAATTCACCCTAGAAAAACATGAACAAGCCGTCATGGTAAAAGGCAAGCAATCCAAGCAGTGGGTACCTGACATCGCAATAGATCCGATAATGACAGTAACCGAAATCAAAGCTCTTGCCGAAAAACAAAAACGCATTACCCTTCCCGATCCTCAGATAGAGGAATCCGACGAAGACGATGACGATCCACCAACCGACATAACCGTTGATACCGAAACCGGCGAGGTAACGCAGCCCGTTAATGCCGATTATTCCGCACAAATAGCCGATCTTTCCAAGTCACTTGCAAAGGCATGTCCGGGGACATTTCAAAACAAATGGAAAGAGTACGCCGAAAAAGCCTTTGATAATCCCGATGATGCTCTTGAAACTCTCAAAAACGCATTATCCGACAAAGGCAATATTGATGAGCTGAAAGCGAAATTCACCGAGTGGCTCAATGACCCGTCCCTAATCTAAACTGTTGCCGGAGGCAAAAATATGCCCGATGTGGATAAATCAGCAATCTGTCACACTATAAGCGACCTCGAAAAACAGCTTAAAGCCAATCAGATTGACAATTTCCACATCGGGAGGAGGAAATTCAATGCAAGACGCAAACATTGTGGCTCGATCGATTTCGAAAAAGTGCCTTATGAAAAGCTCAAAGACTATGAGCAGTATCTCATTGCTAAAGGCGCTTCTTAAAGTCTTATCTCTGCTAACAGCCTTCTGCCTCATAAACGCATCTTGCCATCACATAAACGCATTATACCACAACATCAGCCGCACAGGATATGTGCCGACAATGCCCTTGATTGCATGTCTCTGGTTCCTCTTAGCCGCAATCTTCATAGCTTGTCTAACAGTGAATTACCCACGACTAAAGTCGAAGGCTTCTTGTTTCAACGAAGGGCTAACAGACGAAATCTATAAAATGATCGAGAGGGGACTCAAATGGCTACACAACAGCTAAATTCAACGCAAATCCAAAATGACATTATAGACCGTGC
>Ga0163203_1000163_pt1 | contig 17295 bp, 15 predicted proteins | sample PL_2010_330m_FD_113534 | JGI IMG/M metagenome (GOLD analysis project Ga0163203, IMG submission 113534) | Freshwater microbial communities from Powell Lake, British Columbia, Canada to study Microbial Dark Matter (Phase II) - PL_2010_330m | ecosystem: Environmental > Aquatic > Freshwater > Lake ... | reverse complement strand
GATCATGGTCCTGCTCGGGATTGCCATGCTTGTACTAATAGGATTTGGCTATATGTGAAAGAAAAGGAAACTCCTCACGCTTTAGGCAAGATTCATCTCTCGCCCGTTCGTTTCACTCACTCAAGGCGCTAAGCTCGCTAATGTGAATCAGTCGGACACTTTCACCTCTCGCAAGTAACGGGCGGCCTCCTCCGGCGGCATAGGGTTGATGTACAATCCAGTTCCCCACTCGAAGCCACCCACCGTGTTCAGACGGGGCATGATTACTACGCGCCAGTGATAGTCGTGTTGTAGCGTCGTCCAGTACCCCGGTTTTCCGTGGCGTGGGATCGGATTGGGCGAGTTGTACAGTACCAGATTGTACGGCGGGTCCCCCAACAGTCGTTTCAGACGGAAAAGGGTTCGCTTGAGGATGCGTGCTAGGTCCCGTCGCTGTTCGTCGCGGATGTTAGAGAAGTCGTGTGCGTGTTTTCTCGGATAGATACTGATCTCGAAGGGAAAGCGAGACGCATACGGGGTGAAGACGACGTAGTCAGCTGTTTCCTCGATGATTCGTTCTCCAGATTGAAGCTCCATAGCCATCACGTCGCAGAACAGGCAGCACTCCTTTTTCTCGTAATATGCGCGCGTTTCTTGCAGCTCGTCCCTGACAAGCTGCGGAACGATCGGGGTAGCGATGATCTGGGAGTGGGGATGGCTAAGCGATGCCCCCGCCTTCTTACCATGATTCTTGAACAGGAGAATGTAGTGGTAGCAATCGTTCTTTTTGAGCTCTTGCAGCCGGAGAGCGTAGGTATCGACTATCGTCTTCACATCCTCGAGGGGAAGGTCCGGGATCTCCTTCTCGTGCTCTGGGCTCTCGATGATCACCTCGTGGGTCCCCACGCCGTTCATGTGGTCGTAGAACCTGTCCACGGTTGCCCGCCCGAGTTGAGGATAGTCGTGCATGGCCGGAAAGTTGTTTGGCACTACGCGCACCTGCCAGGATCCATCCTCACCTGATGCACGATAGATCTCTGGCGGTGTCTTGTCTTCGTTGCCCACACAAAATGGGCAATTGCTTGGTGACTGTCCGTCTGTCTTCTTAGTTTCCAGGAGAAAATCCGATGGACGTTTCGCCCGTTCGGGGGCGACGATCACCCAACGGTCCGCAATCGGTCCTCGTCTTAGCTCAGGCATTAGTTCTTGTTTCCCTCCACCTAGATCATCTCTGACAATAGCTCAAGCCAATCGAGAAGAAGACGAGGCATGAGGAAATTTGCGTGTACGTGTTTCTTTCCGTTACTGCCAAGCTTGGCTCCGAGGTTCGGATCGCGCAGGATCTTGAGTATGCGCTCGGCAGCGGCATCGTAATCCTGTGGTTCTATGAGGAAGTCTGTGTTTCCATCCTCAATTTGCATCGGAATTCCCCCAACGTTGGCTGCTACCACTGGGGTTTCCTTCCACATCGCTTCGGATACTGTAAGACCAAACCCTTCTTTCCGCAAGAGTTGTACCACTACCGCAGCTGCTCGCTGTAAGGCGTTCACCAACAACGGATCGGTTTGTGTGATGAGGTGGATATCCTTGACTCGTTGTGTCTTAAGAAAGAGATCTTCAAATATAGCGGGACCTTCCGGGTCATCACTAGCCATGTTGCCTATCATAACCAGACAACAGTCAACCTCTTTCTTTACTCGCTTGTACACTTCCAACACCCCAAGAGGATCCTTCCGCTTATCAAAGCGGGAAACCTGCACGATTAAAGGCTTGTCGTGAGGTATCTTGTACTTTGCTAGCCTTCTCTCGATAGTTCTCTCGGACATTTTCTGGTTAACCTCTGAAAAGGGGTCGATAGCGGGAGGAATAATCCTTGTCTCCAGCGCTAGCCCAGGCTTACGAAAGTCCTCGGACGAGACAACGCAGGCGTCGTAGCGTAGGATCATGGGTTGTAGCATAGAGAGCATCTGCTGATTCGGATTAGAAACATCAATATGACACCGCCATATCCAGGGGTTCTCCCGCTGGCGGTACCTGATCATCGGAAGTGGTTGTGGATCATGAACTACAACCACATCATGAACAATCGGACTATAACGGGCGAAAGTCTTATTGACTGAAAGGTAGCGCTGTTCCTCCCGCGGTGTTAAAGAAACATCTTCTCCCTGAATACCATTGCGGATCTTCTTTGTGATCGGAAAAAGGCCTGGATCAGCATAGAGCAGGGTCCAGTCAGCATTTATGCCGACGTCATTCATTAAAAGAATCAAACAGTTAAGCATCATTGCTACCCCGCCACCGTGAAAGGTTGAATTCACATGCAGCACACGCAGACCGTAGATCGTGCGTGCAGCGCGTTGGATATTCGCCAGAAGTTCCACGCCTGCATAATCTACGTACTTCTCAATCCCCACACCATCCATATTTTCCCCTCGTTATTACTGCAGTTTCTCAAATCGTTAAGCACGTAGATTGTCTGCACTTAGCCACCTGTTGAAACTTGTGAGAGCACACTGACAAACATCGCAGCACTCTGCGTCTAGTCAGAGCTTTGGCGCAATTACATCTTCCTGGAAATAATTATCCCTTCACTGATCCGGCTAGGATTCCTCGCACGAAATAGCGTTGCAACGAGAAGAAGACGACAACTGGCAGTGCCATGGAGACAAAAGCAGCAGCCGTAAGCAACTCCCAGTTCCGTCCCATGTTCGTGACCATGTTTGCGATGGTCACGGTTAGAGGGGCTACATCGGGCTTCGCGCCAAGGTATACCAGGGCAACCAGGAGATCGTTCCAGATCCAGAGGAACTGGAAGATGAAAACGGACGCAAGAGCCGGGACAGATATTGGGATGACGATCCGCCAGAAGGTCTTAAGGGGGGATGCACCATCGATTGACGCCGAATCGAACAATTCCTTGGGAATTGCAACCATAAAGTTGTGAAGCAGATAGGTTGTAAGCGGTAGTCCATAGGCGGTATGCGCCAGCCAGATTCCAGGAAAAGTGCCGGTTAATCCAAGCTTGCTGTAGATCGGCAAGATGGGAATAAAAGTCATCTGCAGCGGAATTACCATTAACCCAACAACGAGCATGAACAGAATACGGCGACCGGGGAACTGCATCCATGCAAACCCGAAAGCAGCGAACGAGGCGATAAACGTCGAGATTAAAGTCGCCGGGATGCTGATGCGTAGGCTGTTGAAGAATGCGTATCCGAGTCCTTGTTGCTGAATGACGCCGGAGTAGTTCTCAAGGGAAAACTGCCCCCCGCTGAATAGTCTCGGGAAGACCGTCCACCATCCGCTAGCGGCGATGCTGGTGGGGTCTCGGAGCGAGGTGATGAGCAGACCAAGCGTTGGGATGAGCCACATGGCTGCGAAGACGAAGATGGTAAGGTGTAAAGGGGTGCGAGCGATGACTCTGCGTAAGGTCATCAACGTCCTCCTTCTTGCGCCGCGAACCGGCGGATATTCACAACCATGAATGGGACGATCAAAATCAGGAGCACAACGGCGATCGCACTGGCGCGACCATAGTTGAAGAAGTTGAACATCTCTTTGTACATCCGGTTCGCGATGACCTCCGTGCCATAGTTTCCGTTGGTCATCACGAAGATGATGTCGAAGATCTTTAGCACCTGGACGACCATTGTTGTGGCTATAACCGCCGCTGTCGGAGCCAGGAGTGGCAGGATGATCGTCCGAAAGACACGCCATTCGTTAGCGCCATCGATGCGAGCCGCTTCCATGAGCTGCTTAGGAATGTTCTTATACGCTGCCGAGAAAATCACCATGCAAAATCCGGTCCACATCCAGATTCCCACGACTATGAGACAGATGTTGTTCAGCCAAGGACGCTCAATTAACCATCCAAGTGGTTGTCCCCCAACCGCGACGACAATCGCATTGAGTACACCGATCTGCTCCATGCTTGCTGGGCGGTATGCATAGATGAACTTCCAGATGACAGACGCTCCGACCATTGAAATCGCTGCGGGGACGAAAATGACCGACTTGACGAGCTTTTCGTATCGAACCCGATCCAGCATGACAGCGAGTAGCAGACCAAACCCAACCGTGCAGGTTGTGAACAGAACAGCCCACAATGTGTTGTTCCGCAGTGAGGTGAGCATGATGTTATTGGTGAAGACGTAGCGCCAGTTGGCAAATCCGACAAATTCAGTATTGGGTCCAAATAGACTTGCCCCACGGCCAAAGAATGAGCGGGCGATTGTCATGATTGTTGGATAGACGAGAAAGAACACAATAAGAAGCAGGGCCGGACCGATGAACAGCCACGATCTCCATCGCCCTGCATGCAGCATGCTGCCACCTCCCGGTGGAAAAGAAAGGAGTCGAGACAATTGCCTCGACTCCTCGATTAGTTCACCTAGTAGGTGTCCTGTGCTGCTGCCTCGATAGTCTCAAGAACTGTGTCCAAGCTAACGCCACTGATATAGTCAAGCACGCCACTCCAGAATGCGCCGGCACCAATCGCCCCTGGCATTAGGTCGGAGCCGTCAAAGCGTGAAACGGAAGCGCTCAACAGCATTTCTTGCGCCTTTCGAGTGATCGGGTTATCGAAGTCGGCGGCGGTCGCACCGACGTATGCTGAGAGCTCACCGAGTTCGGTGCTCCAGATATTCGCTGCAGTCTCAGAGGTCAAGAACTGGGCGAACTTGATAACCTCGGGCCGGTTGTTGAACACGCTGACCACATCGCCAGAGACGAGAAGCGGGACCGAGCCATCCGGTGTCGCCTGAGGTGTGATCGTTGGCAGTACGAATACATTGTAGTCGTCCCCGGCAACGAGTCCCTCAAAGTGATCGTTGATAAAGCCGGCAATGAAGGTCGCCTGCTTATGCATGTAGGCCATTGGGGGTACGGTGAACAACGCATCGGGCGCATCACCGAAGTTGGTGGTCAGCGCGCCGATTCCTCCGCCGAGAACATACCCTCTGTCGAACAGGTTTCCGAAGATCTCAAAAGCCTTCTTGACCCGTGGATCGGTCCAAGGAATCTCATGGCTGACCCACTTATCGTAGACGTCCGCGCCCGCTGTGCGGAGTATGATATCCTCGATCCAGTCCGTCCCAGGCCAACCACTGGCCGCGCCAGATTCGAGCCCGATTGACAGTGGCACGTCGCCGTCCTCTTTGACCTGCTCACAGAGTGCAAGAAGTTCATACCACGTGTTTGGAATCTCGTACCCTTTATCGGCAAAGGCCTTCGGGTTGTACCAGACCAGGCTCTTCACGTTCGGGAAGATGAACAGGCCGTACAGACCAGCATTGTACTCGCCAATTGGAACCAACGCTGGGTTGATATCCGAAATATCCACCAATCCAGTTAGATCAACAATTTGGCCGTTGTCCGCCCATTCCTTCATCAGTCCGATCCACGGATGTGGCGTCAGATCGGGCGGGTTTCCGCCTGCCAGCCGCGTGGCCAGAATGGCCGGTCGGTCGCGTCCAACTATCTCAACCTGTACATCGATATCTGGGTTCTGTGCCTCAAAGGCATCAACGATCTTCTGAAATGCCGGAGCCTGCTCGCCTGGCCAACCGTGCATTAAGTTGACAACCTTGTCGGCAGCAATTGTGGTACCACCGATTACCAATAACCCCACAAGTAGTAACATAACTATCTTTCTCATTTTTCCTCCTTAATCCTAGTGTTCACTTTTTCCGGTCAGACATAAACTAACTGAGTTCCTGCTTCGTGTGGTTCTCCCTTGTGATCACCTCCTTGCGGCGAACGCGGAGTTCTGTGTCACAATCAGTGTTTCTTGGCTCTTGCACGATCACTTTGAATGATGGTGTGACAACGATATCAGCGCAAAGCTTCTGCTTGGAGACAATTCCATGCTCGATCTTCAGCACTTGTTCCAAGAAAGGGTCAAAGGATTCTCTATCGCGCTTTCGCCGTGCGCGCAATGTCTGTTTGTAGGTGCGGTCGATAAACACCCGCTGATGCACGTTCTTAAGCATTGCAGTGTATGTTCCCTCAACAAGAACCACGTGAACACCGCCCAACGACAAAATCTCGTGCGCAATTAGGTTTTCCCGGTACATCACCAGTGGCTTCTCGAGCGTTCTGGCTCCTTTTAGCATGGAATCAACGTGCCTGTCAAGCAGGGCAAGACGAACTTCGGCAATCCCTACGTGGTTTATGTCTTCTTGTCGCTTGGCGTGATTTGTCTTAGGTGGATAGACGAAATAATCATCCTGCTGCAAAATCACACTATTAATATGATGTTCAGCAAGGTCTTTTTTAAGGGCAACGGCAAGCTCAGACTTACCGCTGCCTGATTCTCCCCCGATACTGACAACAAACCTGCCTTCAGCTTCTGTCAGCAACGGCAAAAGGACTTGCGCCACAGCTCCTGCTGCTCTGCGATGCTCTTCCTGAACGAGTACTCTGTCTCCACGCATCGTCTTTCTTCCCCCGCTTACACGCTATCATACAACTGTTGATGATGCTCTGCCAAGACTGCCCAACAGTATGAATCTTCGATGTTTCTTCGAGCTGTCTTGCCCATCTTTTCACGCTTTTCAGAATACCCAATCAACTCACTCATGACCTGGGCAAACGCATCGATATTCGTGGGATCTATTAGCCGACCATTCTCCCCGTCGAGAATTACTTCCGGGGGACCGCCAAACTGGGTAGCAATGACAGGCAGAGCAGAGGCCATCGCTTCCAGCACTACAATCCCGAATAGTTCGTAGCGGGACGGCATTACAAATAGGTCAGCTGCCCCATAGTACAAAGGAAGATCTTCTGTGGGCACGATAGGCAACCAGTGGACAGATTCACCGATGGATAGTCTTTCTATCAGGTTTCTCAAGCGGTCGCGTTCTTCAAGTTCATACGCGTTGCCTTCGTCCGCTCCCGCGCTCAACACGAACTGCACAGGACTCTCTTCTCCCAGTATCTCCCTCGTTCGAGCTGCCGCTCGGAGGTAGAGATCGAACCCCTTGCGGGGGTCAAGGCGACCTAGCGTGAATACCAATGGATCCGCAGAGAATCCCAGTCTCTTCTTGATAGCCTGTCTGTCGCTGGGGGGATGAAAGCGGTTGGCGTCTACCCCAGGCGGAATGACGGTGATCTTTGCCTCATCCGCACCATAGAGTCTGATGAGATCCTGCTTCTCTAAGCTTGTTGAGGCAATAATGGCATCAGGGCGTTGCAGGACATCGGCTTCGGTTGCGATACGGTCCCTATACTCCGAGGCATCAGCATGAGGGAGCGAGGCCAGTTTGCGCTTGCCCAGAGAATGCGAAGTATGAATCCATTTCTTGCTAGGTTGCAGGAGTTCGGCCACATATCCGCCATCCCAAAAGTGTGAGCTGATAATCTCGTCGCCCTCCAGATAACCGCTAAGTTTAGCGGCAAACTCATCTAGATAGGGGCGAATCTCCTCTTTAGGCAAGAACCCTTTTGGCCCGCAAGGAATCCGAATTAGCTCTGCCCCTGGGGCCATTTGCTCCCGCTCTAGCTTGCCGTCAGAATGGTCCCGTGTGAACGCCAAGACTCGGGTCCCTTGGGCTGCGAGCGCGGACGACAATTCTCGGATGTAGACGCACTGCCCACCGACATCCGGTTCTCCAATACGCCCGAGTGGATCACCGTGCGGCGTGATCATCACAACGCGTTGATTTCGCAATCAGAACCTCCACATTTACTTCACGAAACTTTTTCAGATATTCAGGTGCAATGCCTGCATCGGTAACTAAAACCTGTACATGATCTAAGGATGTTAAGAAGACGAAACTATTCACCCCAATCTTAGAGGAGTCTGCTAGTACGATAACTCTATCAGCGGCGGCGATCATCCTTCGCTTAGCACCCGCCTCCTGCATATTGTTCACAGATATACCCTTACAGCTTACTCCGTTGACCCCAAGAAACACCTTGTCTACGTGTATCTTGTCGAGAAACGTTTCCGATAGCGGGCCTACGAAGCTCATACCTGGTTTGTAGAGGGTCCCGCCAACCGTAATTAGATCAATGGTCGGGGCTCCGGTCAGCTCGTTTAGTGTGTAAACAGAGTTAACCAAAACAGTAAGGTCACGATCTCGTATTTTGCGGGCAAAGAAAAGAGCCGTGCTACCGGAATCCACAATAACATGGTCTCCATCCTCGATCAGTTTTGCTGCCCGTTCAGCGATAGCTTGCTTCTCAAGAGGGTGCACGCTGGTTTTCTCTTGAAATGTAGGAGCAAAACGCAGGACATGGTGTGCTACGGCTCCACCACGGTTCCGTTTCAGCATGCCTTGCTTTTCCAACGCTTCTAAATCGGACCGTATGGTGACGGGAGAAACAACAAATCGTTCACTCAGCTCAGTAACAGTTGCTACCTCACGCGCCACAACCAGCTGTGCAATCTGATGTCTTCTTTCATCTACTAGCATTTTACTTACGCACCGTGTGGTTACATTTTCGTATTATATTGCTTTGCGCGGCCAGTGTCAACTCAAAGAGCTATCTTATATAAGATGAGTATAAAGCCTGTGGCAGCAGCAACTTGGCAAACTTCACCTGATCACAGTAGTGATCATGGTCCTCCTTGGGATTGCCATGCTTGTACTAATAGGATTTGGCTATACGTGAAAGATAAAGATATCCCAAAGGCTACCACTACCCTTCAGCTTGACAGGGTAACGGAACTGTGCTAGTTTTACTTCAAATGGTTTTGCAGAACACGGTTGAAACACTATGCGTATGCCAAGCCAGGGAAGTTATGCTATCAATGAATGATTGATCAATAAGGGGGACTAATCAACGTAACTTGACCAGGATCTTCATCGCCTGAGGATATAGACAGCAAACTAACAAATGCACTTGATCAGCAAGTAAATACTGGTATGATTCTTCTATCGAAGCTTGGACTGAGGAGGAGTAGATGGGACGAAGAATCGTGGATTATGAGAAGATCGTTGGTGAGGAAAAAATAGAAGAGATAAAGCAACGCGCTCGCGAATTGCGAGGCCTCTCCGTGCTGCATGTAAATTCAACATTAGTTGGCGGTGGAGTAGCTGAAATGCTGCAGTCACTAGTCCCTCTGTTTAACGATCTAGGAATCAATACTCGCTGGGAGGTTATTAAGGGAACCCCTCTCTTTTTCAAGATGACGAAAGGATTTCATAATGCCTTGCAAGGAGATGGTCTAAATAGCGCCGAAGCAATGCTAGAGCGATACCTTGAAATCAATAGACGGAATGCACAGCGACTGGATTTTAACGCGGACATTGTCATCATTCACGATCCTCAGCCCCTTCCGTTAATCATGAGCCGTACCAAGGGGAGAAACCGCTGGATTTGGCGATGTCACATTGATCTCTCCTCGCCAAACAAGGAAGCATGGAAATTCCTCAGCCCCTACGTAGAGAGGTACGACATTGTGGTTCTCTCGATGCCAGAGTTTGCCCAGTACCTTCCTATACCGCAAGATGTGATCCCTCCTTCTATAGATCCGTTAAGTGACAAGAACAAGGACTTACCCGAGAACAAGGTAAGAGAAGTCTACCGGAAGTACAAGATACCGATGGACAAACCAGTCATCCTTCAAGTTTCTCGTTTTGATCCGTTTAAGGATCCAATAGGAGTGATTGAAGCATGCGAATTAGTGAGAAAGAAAGTAGCTTGTAGCCTTATCTTCGCCGGCGGAATAGCCTTAGATGATCCCGAAGGAGCGGAGGTGTTGGCGCGAGTCAGAGAAAGGGCAAATGGAGACCCAGACATCCATATTATCGCTCCCCAAAGTGAACCCATTCCTGATGTAGAGGTAAATGCCCTGCAGCGAGGCGCAGATATTATCGTCCAGAAATCATTGCGTGAGGGTTTCGCCCTTACGGTCACCGAGGCAATGTGGAAAGGGAAGCCGGTAGTAGGCAGCAATGTTGGTGGAATCCCATTACAGGTTACGGATGGCGTTACAGGCTTTCTGGTTCGCTCAATTGAAGAAACAGCTGAACGGATCACTTTCCTGCTACATAACCATGAACTAGCAGCAGAGATGGGAGAGGTAGGCAAAGAGCAAATCCGCAAGAATTTTCTCATAACACGGCAGATCAAAGACTATCTGCGACTTATGTCTATTATTGCTCCGTAGATCCTGCTCTAGGAAAGGAGCGGAAGAAATGAAAGAAGCCTACTTAGGGGCATTCGATGTTGGCGGCACAAAAGTCACCGTACTGATTTCCGATCTATCGGGAAGGATCATAGAACGGTTGAGAGAATCAACCCTTGTTCAGGGAGGGCAGTTCGTTCGCTGGAAGGATGGCACAGCGTACTACGGCATATCTCAACAATTAGTGGAGATGCTTCACCGCGCTATGGCCTCTGCCGGGGTTAACATCCTCTCCGGAATTGGGATTGGCTCAGCGGGCCCTATCCAAGAGGGAACCATTAGGAACTCTACCAACATAAAGCTGCAGGGTATTCCAAAGGATTTGCCTAATGATCCTTTATACATCCCGCTTGTAGAGCCTTTGGCTGAATCATTTTCGGTTCCTGTCTACTTAGACAACGATTGCAGCGCTGGCGTACTAGGTGAACTGTACTATGGTGCTGGCAAAGAGACGCTTGACAAGCGCAACCTTCACCTAGTGTATGTAACGTTAAGTACCGGCTTTGGTGGCGGTGTATGGGATGGTGGACACCTTGTACGTGGCAAAGAAGGGAATACCGAAGTTGGGCATTTTGTTGTACACAAAGGTGGGCTCAAATGCGGTTGTGGAAACTACGGCTGTGCAGAGGCCTACTGTTCAGGAAGCGGAATCGCGAAAAACGCCAGAATCCAGTTGGTAAATGAAGGCTTGCCAATGAATGAACCACTCATGCACCTGGCCAAGGCCGCTGCTAATGGCAGAGGATTGAGCTCCATCTCTGGAACTCGATGGCAATTACTCGAGTTTATCGATGCTCCCCTTGTCTTTGAAGCAGCCATATCCGGAGATGGAATCGCTAAAAGGGTTCTTCAAGAAGCGTGCTATCATGGTGGGATTGCTCTGGCAAATATCGCCAACGCGTACGACCCTGATATTATCAGCTTTGGGGGAAGTATCGCCATAAATCACCCTAAGTTCGTAGAAGAGATGAAGGTAGAGATGGAACAGCACCTCAATGTTAGTTCTCCAAAAGTACAGATCACCCCACTTGGAGACAAGGCTGTGGAGTACGGCGCAATGGTCTTGGCCCAGCAGGCAAGCGCTAATTCAAGCATGGGACACCAATACTAGCAGACTGTCGAAGTTGTAGCATGGCAATCAGGGGTTGATGACCTAACTGCTCATATGAGCCTGTTCTTGAATAACGCAACTCACTTTTTTGGTGACGTAATGCGAATGTTGACATTCCTTCACTGAAGGTGGTATACTGAGAATTGTCTATCCACTAGGTTTAAGCTATTGGGCTTGGCCACGATACTAGTTTTATAATCGTGTGCCAGCAAGAGAGACACAGAGAACCGATCGGTCGCACCCTGAAGCTCCGGGGAAAGCTATTGAAAATCTGTTTCGGGCTGTGATTGACGGACAAGGAGGGAAAAGCAGTGAAAAGAATCTGGCTACTAAGCTTGGCGTTGGTACTTGTCCTTTCGGTCTTTACGTTGGGACAAGAGATTACGAATCCCGATACGATAGTCCGCATTGAATATGGTACGATCAATACGCTTGACCCTGCCTACTCGTACGATACTTCAAGTGGCGCGGTCATCTTCAATATTATGGAGAACTTGATTATGTGGCCTGCCGGTGTAGTCGATGCCGATGAGACCGATCTTAGCTACTCGCTTGCAACGGCTGACCTTCTCCCGATGCTGGCGACGGTTACCCCTTTGGTCGATAACGGGCTGATTGTGACGTATCCGGACGGGTCGATCACCTATCAGTTCCCGATCCGCAAAGGCGTAAAGTTCCACGAGGGTGGAAGCCTTACTCCTGAGGATGTGGAATACACGTTTGAGCGAGGGATGTTGCAGGATCGCGATGGTGGTCCGCAGTGGATGCTCATCGAGCCGCTTTCCGGATCCAAGTATGGGCGACTCTATCAGTGGGTGAATGACGTTCTTGGTATTGATACCGAGAAAGGCACACTGATCGAGGATCTGACCCCTGAGCAGCAGACTAAGTTCTATAACGAGGCGATCGATCCGTTGGTGGAGGTCACTACGACAGGTGATGTTGTCTTCCACCTGGCTGCACCCTATCCACCGTTCCTTACCATTCTGGCTCACGCAGGAAACTGGGGAGCGATTTTGGATAAAGAGTGGGTCATCGAGCAGGGTGGCTGGGATGGTGCAGCTGATGACTGGGCCGCTTGGTACAACCCGGGCGGGGGTCAGGCTGCTGAAGCCTCGGAGCTGTATGATGTCATTAACGGTACCGGTCCGTACATGCTGGATCACTGGGACCCTGGTGTTGACGTGGTCTACGAGCGGTTCGATGGTTACTGGCGTGAGCCGGCAGCGATCAAGACCGTGGTTAATAAGAAGATTCAAGAATGGTCGGCCCGTCTGTTACTCTTCGGCCGTGGCGATGCCGACATCTGCTCGGTCGACCCGCAGTACCTGACGCAGGTGATGGGGCAGCCTGGGATCGTCACGACCTTGAACCTGCCTACATTAGGCTTGAACCCGGCGGGGTTCTTCACATCCGATCTGAATCTGCAAGGTAACGATCTGGTTGGCTCGGGGAAGTGGGCTGAGGATGGCATTCCGTCTGAGTTCTTCAACGATCTCCACCTGCGAAAGGCGTTCGCCTATTCCTTTGAGTACCAAACCTACATTGATGAGGTTCTCGGCGTGGCCGGCGGCTACCGCACTCATGGCCCGGTTCCTAAGGCCTTTGGCTGGGCGTACGATGATGATCCAGCTATCTACTATAACTTCGACATAGAGAAGGCCACCGCGGAGATGAAGCTGGCCTGGGACGGCAAAGTTTGGGATAGCGGCTTCACGTTCACCCTTCTTTACAACGAGGGGAACCAGGGACGAAAGGTCATCGCCGAGATCCTCGAAAAGAACATCGAATCGATGAACCCCAAGTTCCACATCGATGTGCGTGGTGTACCGTGGGCGAGCTATTTAGACCGTATGGTCACAGAGCAGATGCCACTGTTCGTGATCGGGTGGCTGGCTGACTTCCCGGATCCCCACAACTTCGTGATCCCGTTTGCTAGCTCCACCGGCACCTTCTCTGGCTGGCAGGGTAAAACGCTCGTTGCGATGTTCGCGGAGAAGTACGATCCGCTGATCTCTGCAGCAATGGCGACCAGTGTTCAGGCGGAGCGCGCCGTGATCTACAAGCAAATCGAGCACATATCATACGATGACTGCTACGACCTCTGGTTGCCGCAGGTGAACGGTTACCGGGTCCAGCGCGACTGGGTGCAAGGGTATGCGTTTAACCCAATCTTCCCAGATGTGTACTACTACTCGGTGTACAAGGCGTACGAATAAAGCGCGTAGTTAAAACCAATTTGGGGTAGGGCGTATATTTCCCTACCCCAATTCTTGATGAAGGACTATATGTAAATGCTTGCCTACATCATAAGGCGCCTTTTGATCCTCCCAGTGGTGGTGCTCGGTTGCATTATCTTGGTCTTTGCAGTGATGCAGCTACTAAGCCCATACGAGCGGCTGTCGATCTACTGCAGCAATCCAGCTGAGCTTAAAAATATTGATTTTGACGTTCTAATCGAGCGCTACGGGTTGAACGATCCGATCTACAGCCAATTTGCCGACTGGTTCTGGAAAGTGATGCATGGTGAGCTGGGGTGGTCGCAGTCGGCGGCGCGGCCGGTGATGGGCGCATTTATGCGATTTATGCCTGTATCGGCGGAACTTGCTTTGTGGTCTGCTCTTCCGATCATACTAGGAGGCATCTGGTTAGGGTCCCTTTCCGCGGTGAAGCACAACAAGCCGATCGATCACATCACGCGCATCTTTGCCATCACTGGCTGGTCTCTTCCCACCTTTGTCGCGGGGTTGTTAGGCCTGTTCCTCTTCTATGGGATCCTGGGATGGTTTCCCCCGGGGCAGCTTGGGCTGGGAGCCTCTGCGATCGTGCGATCGAGCCAATTTGTCAACTACACGGGCATCATCACGTTGGATGCGGTTCTAAATTGGAACTGGTATGTGTTCGGTGATGCAGTACGCCACCTGTTTCTACCCGTGTTTACACTCGCCTATGTCTCGTGGGCAATGCTTCTGCGGGTGATGCGCGCCAGCATGCTTGAGACCCTGCGGCAGGACTATGTGACCACGGCCAGGGCCAAGGGGCTGGAAGAGAGAGTAGTGATCAAGAAGCATGCCAGGCGCAACGCTCTCATCCCTGCGGTGACCATTGCCGGGGTGACGGTGGCGTTTTTGTTCAACGGGTTGGTGATCACGGAGACAATCTTTGATTTTCATGGGCTGGGGCGATGGGCGGCGCGAGCGGCGCAGACCTTCGATCTACCGGCTCTGCTTGGTTATCTCTTGTTTAACGGGGTACTGATCGTGTTTGCCAATCTGATCGTTGATGTAATGTACGCGTACATCGATCCGCGGGTAAGGCTGGAATGACGACGTTCTTAAAACTGATCAAGAATCCACTGGGATTGATCGGGCTGGTGCTTCTAGTGTTCTTCATTGTAATTGGGATACTGGCACCTGTGTTAGCGCCCCCGGCGTGGGAGAACGAACCCTACAGAATCCCCCGTGATGGCTACTCATCCGTGCCCAAGCCACCCAGTCCGGAGCACCCGTTCGGGACAGCAGAAGGGCAGTATGATATCTACTACGGGATTGTGTGGGGCACACGGACTGCGTGGACGGTATCCCTGATCGTGGTGGGCATTTCTGCACTCGTCGGCATAGTGATAGGATCGGTCGCTGCTTTTTATGGTGGAGTACTAGATGAAGTATTAATGCGGATTACAGACATCTTCTATGCCTTTCCGTTCCTGGTTGGGGCGATGGTGCTCACCACCATCTTGGGGCGAGGATTGACGAATGTCATGGTTGCCCTGGTGGTCCTGGGCTGGATGGGGTATGCCCGTCTAATACGAGGTGACATCCTGCAGATTCGCGAAGCCGACTACGTGCAGGCTGCCCGTGCTGCCGGTGCGAACTCCCTGCGCCTTATCCTGCGCCACATATTGCCGAACGCGATCTGGCCTGTGGTGGTGCAAGGGACGATGAGCATGGGATCGATCGTGATCACTGCTGCTGCCTTAAGCTTCCTCGGGGTGGGAGCGCCACTGGGCTACGCTGATTGGGGGCAACTGATCAGTTACGCGCGCAACTGGATCCTCGGCTTGTACGGAAACCCGCTTGCTTATTGGTATGTGGTAATCTACCCCAGTATTGCTATTACACTGTTTTGTCTTAGCTGGAACCTGGTTGGCGATGCACTGCGCGATATACTTGATCCGCGGCTCCGCGGAACAAGGTAATCTTCATGTGGTGATGCTTTTGAGCAAAAAATCAACCTACCAGGGGAATAAGGCACTCCGGAATCTCAGCGCCTGGATCTTTCGTAATTGGGGATCAATCTCCCAAACAGCAATTTGCCGCTTGAAGCCAGGATCTGTTCCACCAATGAGATAGAGCTTGCCCATTACCCTAACAGCTGCGCGGTCTGCGGCTGGTTCAGGAAGCGATTCAATGATTCTTGCTGTAAGGTCTTGAGAGATGAGCTCCACCTGGACAATTTCACTCGTGAGCTTTCCCGTCCAGCCACCCAACAAGAAGAGGTTCTTACCGAGAACCTTGGCCGCTCCTCGCGCTTGCGGGGAAGGGAGATGGCCAATTCTTATAACCCTGCCAGTTGTTGGATCGATTTCCATCACGCTGTCTGATAGATTTCCCTGGGTATCTTCTCCTCCTAGAACATAAATATGATTATCTTGAGCAGTCACGGCAAGAAATTCCATTGGGGAAGGAAGATGACCTGTTACACGTACATCACCTGTCAGGGGATTGATCTCCACAATTTCATCAAGACATTGCTTTCCATCCCATCCCCCAATGTAGTAAAGCTTTCCCAAAACCACTACAGCCCCACCGTAAACCCTTGGTGAAGGAAGTCTAGCGACAATATTCACATTCTTTGTGTATGGATCAACCTCTATCACTTGGTCATAGTATCCTTTGCTCCCTTGGCCGCCAAGAACATATACTCTGCCATTCAAGGCAGCCGCAGCAAAACAGCACCCAGGAGCAGGTAGAGAAGCAATCACGCGAAGCCTACGGGAAGTGAGATTGATTTCCAGGACATCATCAAGGAGGCCAGAGCGCTTGTCTTGCCCTCCCAGCACGTAGACTTTGTCGTCAATTGCTGCGGCAGCTATCCAATCCCGCGCCGTCCAAGGATGATTGATCACGGTGCGTCCAAAATACATGATTACTACAATTACTGTAGCAAAGAATGCCCAATAGAAAATAAACGGAGCATTTCGGATCTGTCCTAATCCCTTGAACATGGCTCTTGCTTCCCAGCAATTTCCCCCTAAACTAGCGATGAAATGGCTTTGGCACTGCTAGTCCGTCCACAAAAAGTGCCACGTCAACGGTTGCCAAGGCTCCATCGATACATAACAGTCACAAGTACGATAATCTCCTGAAACTAGAGGTATCGCACGTGGTGTATCGGCGATTCCATCCCTATTCCTAATTCTTGTCATGCTATGCTCTTGCTAGCTTAACGATACGCAAATCAAGACTAATAGTCTAGCGGACTAACCGTGGAGGGGCAAGATGAGATCAGCAGTTGATAACTTGATGGGTCATATGAGCCTATTTTAAATGAGGCAATACGGGATATTGACTTAAGACTCGACAAACGCTATAGTAAGCTTGTCTTTCCGCTAGTGTTGATTGGATCTAGTACACTTACTGTGCTAGGGTAAGGGTTGAAAGTTGGCAGAAAGGAGGGTATTCAGTGAAAAGAATAGTAAGTCTACTCTTATTGATGGTCTTAGTGTTGGGAACTGTGGGTTTTTCCCAAATCAGTGTTACACCACGTTCGGTTGGCGTATTGCTTTTTGACAACAATACCGCCACCACAGTCTCAAAACTGGGAGTTGTTTTTGATAAGGCAGTCACACTTGGAACGTCCGATATCCTCGCGATTGGTGGCGAGGCAGCTACCTTAGTAGCAGTGTCCAATAACTACGTGTTTATTGACGTTGTTGTTGTCCCCAGTGGGACGCTACAGATTACACTGAGCGGTGAAGGAGCGGACGCCACAGTCACAAGTGCCTTTTGGTTTGAGTAACATGAACCATGATCTTGCTAATGGGTAAGGATATTTGGCAGGATACTAT
>Ga0163203_1000162_pt1 | contig 17299 bp, 16 predicted proteins | sample PL_2010_330m_FD_113534 | JGI IMG/M metagenome (GOLD analysis project Ga0163203, IMG submission 113534) | Freshwater microbial communities from Powell Lake, British Columbia, Canada to study Microbial Dark Matter (Phase II) - PL_2010_330m | ecosystem: Environmental > Aquatic > Freshwater > Lake ... | reverse complement strand
GTATATGCTTTTAACCTTTTTATTGTAATAACAAACCATATTATACTTATATACCTTCTCTAAGTCAACTCGTTTTTCTTGCTTTTTTATGCTTTAATCACAGGTGCCCGGTTGTTTTGTGTAACATTTTATATTTATTGAAGTTAGGAAAAAATAGGGACAGCGACCATTTTTTTGCATATTCGTAAAGGGAAATAGAAAAATGGTCGCTGTCCCTATTTTTTCCCGCGTTTGCCTTATGGGGAAAAGTCATATATAATTGTTAGTGATAAGAAAGGATAAGGCATGGAAGGTGAAAAATATATTGAAGGCTATATGGAACGAAGAAAATTCGCAAGGATCGCGCTGCGAAGCAAGATAACTTTCAGCATTATCGATACAGAAGGCAAAAAGATCTCTGAAGAAAAATTTCACGCGATCGGGAAAAATATCGGTGCCGCTGGCCTTCACTTCACTTCCGACAAAGAACTTAAACCCGGCACTATCCTGGATCTGGAGATCCTCCTGCCGAAGGAAACAGACCCTGTCAGAATAAAAGGAGAAGTGGTGTGGAGCGCCGTGTTTGAATCAGACGGAAAAATTGATACCGGCGTAAAGTTTCTGACCATTGACAAGAATCACGTTCTTTTGCTCGTCAAATACGTCTGCGGAAACCTTGGCCTGGATATAATAAAAAATTCCGAAAATTAAAAAATTATCGTGATCCTTGACCCTCTTCAGTTTCTTTCTTTGAAGGACTTTTATAGACAAATTCCCCTTTTTTGATTATCCCGAGTTTTTCACGGGCCTTTCTCTCGACATAGGCAGGATCCTGCTTCATCCTCCGCACTTCTTCCCTCAATATGTCATTATGCTGCTCCAGTAGGGCGATCCTTTTCCGAGCGTCGTCCCGTTCTTCGCGCAACCTCTGCATCTCGGAAAATCCCGGTAAAAAGATCACGATCAGGACCGCGATACCCAGACCTGCTGCTAAGGCTACTTTATTCCTTTCCATTCCGGATCTCCGTAGACAGCTTTGTCACCGAGTATCTCTTCGATACGCAGAAGTTCATTATACTTGCAGACGCGGTCTGACCGGCTGGTAGACCCCGTCTTTATCTGTCCGGTCCCTGTGGCGACCGCGAGATGCGCGATCGTGGTATCCTCGGTCTCTCCTGAGCGATGAGAAATAACGGCCGTGTATCCGGCTTTCTTCGCCATGTCAATAGCGGCCAGGGTCTCTGTCAGTGTCCCTATCTGGTTGACCTTGATCAGTATGGAATTGGCCACGCCTTTTTCTATTCCTTCTTTAAGCCTCTCGGTACTGGTCACAAAAATGTCATCACCTACCAGCTGGATCTTGCTCCCCAGTTTATCGGTCAGGATCTTCCATCCATCCCAGTCATCCTCGGCCAGCCCGTCTTCGAGCGACACGATCGGATATTTTTCAACCCAACTGCTGTAAAATTCCACCATTCCTTCCGAGGACCTTTTCTTCTCCGCTTCGGCTTCAAGCACGTAAGTGCCGTCTTTGTAAAACTCGCTTGCCGCAGGATCAAGGGCTATCTTTATGTCCTTCCCGGCTTTATAACCGGCGGCTTCGATTGCCTTGAGTATGAACTCGACCGCTTCCTCGTTCGACTTAAGGTTGGGCGCGAACCCGCCTTCATCCCCAACCGCGGTCATATGGCCGGCGGCGTGCAGGATGTTCTTCAGGCTATGGAACACTTCCGACCCCATCCTGAGCGCTTCCCTGAAAGAAGGCGCGCCAGTGGGCATGACCATGAACTCCTGAAGGTCCACGTCATTGTCCGCGTGCTTGCCACCGTTCAGGATGTTCATCATTGGTATGGGAAGGATGTGCGCCCCTTCCCCGCCTATATACCTGAAAAGCGGCTCCTTTTTGGATACGGCAGCTGCTTTCGCGGCAGCCAGGGAAACGCCCAGTATGGCGTTCGCGCCCAGCCGGCCCTTATTCGGTGTCCCGTCAAGCTCGATGAGCGTCCTGTCCAGCTCCTCCTGCTTAAGCGCGTCCATTCCCGTGACTTTTGAAGCGATCTCGCCGTTAACGTTATCGACGGCTTTTGTAACCCCTTTGCCTGAATACCGGCCCTTGTCGCCGTCCCGCAGTTCTACGGCTTCATGAACCCCTGTTGAAGCCCCACTCGGAACAGCGGCCCTCGCAAACGAACCATCCTCAAGCAACACATCCACTTCAACAGTGGGATTTCCCCTGGAATCCATTATCTCGCGTCCTGTTACTTTCTTTATCTTTGTTGACATTTTCCTTCTCCTTTCACCTTCTTCCACCTCGCAGGTGGAAGCACCCTCTTCCACCTGCGAGGTGGAAATACTGTGTTCTCATTTCATTACTTTTACTTTCTTTCCCTCTATACGCAATTTCCCCTGAACGAATAGTCTCACCGCTTCGGGGTATAATTTGTGTTCTACCTTATGGATCTTTTCTTCAAGCGAATCCATGTCGTCGTCTTCCGCTATCTCTACTTCTGCCTGCAGTATGATCGGTCCCGCGTCCAGCTGCTTTGTAACAAAATGCACGGTCACGCCCGTGACTTTCACCCCGTTTTCATACGCTTCTTTTATGCCGTACGCTCCCCTGAACGACGGCAAGAGAGCCGGGTGTATATTTATTATCCTATCCCTGTATTCATCAACGAAATAAGGGCTCAATACCCTCATGAACCCGGCTAAAACCACAAGCTCTATTTTTTTTTCGCGGAGGCTCTGGACTATCGCCTTATCGTATTCTTCCCTGGATTTGAATCCGGTCTTCTCCAGAACAAAGGTCTCCACGCCTTTGTCTCGCGCGCGTTTCAAAGCATACGCTTCAGGGTTATCGCTCACTGCCAGGACGATCTTCCCCCCCGCGAGTTCGCCTCTCCCCTCAGCGTCCATCAGCGCCTGAAGATTACTCCCGTTACCGGAAGCTAACACCGCTATGTTCATTGAATTCCCTGTCCTTCGAACTTTGGGGTCGGATAAATCCGAGCCCTGCCTATATATCCTTGATCACTTTTGTGGGACACTTCGGCTGTATTGCCTTTATCGCTTCCTGATCGCCCTGTTTGGAATAATCCGCGAATGACAGGTTGTCCTCGAGTTTAAAATAACCGTTTTCCCCGGACAGCTTCACGCAGACACCGCAGGCCATGCATCCCACTCCGCATACCTGTCTTGTCCTTATCATGTTATCGTGTGAGCTGCACGCGACATAAAAAAGCTTTTCATGTTTTTTTTCTTCCATCCTGATTATATCCCTCGGGCAGGCTTCGGCGCATTTACCGCATCCCGCGCATTTTGCCGGATCCACCACGGGCAGACCGTTTATCATGTGAAGCGCGTCAAAAGGACACACTTCCGCGCAGTCCCCAAACCCTATACACCCGTATTCGCATTCCATGCCACTGCCGAATACCAGATTGGCTGCATTGCACGTCCTGACGCCTTTATAATCACCCATGGACTTCTTCTCGTCCCACTCGGCCGCGCACTTTACAATCGGCAGCTTCGGGTAGACTTCCCCGCCCTGCCTGCCTATTACCCCGCATATTTTTTCTTTGGACTCTTCGGACATTACGCGGCACCTGGCGGGGTCGACTCCTTCTTTTACCACGTTCTCCGCGAAATCATGGCAGCTCAGGCACCCGCACGCCCCGCAGTTGAGGCCGGGAAGATGTGACAGGACCTCGGTCACCGTCGGATCCTCCTCAACACGGAGTTTTTTGTCGGCAAAGGCAAGGATCGCGGAAAAGATCACTGCCAGGCTTGCCATACTTATAATTGATATCAGAAAAAGGCCGTCCATCTCTCTACTTTTTATCCCTATTCACTTATTATCCCCCCGAATCCCATGAACGCGAGCGCAAGCATGCCCGCGAGGATCAGTGTGATGCCAGACCCCTTAAGGTGTTCCGGAATGTCGGCAAAAACAAGTTCTTCCCTGATGCCGGCCATGAGGACAAGGGCCAGGGTGAACCCGACTCCGGCTCCCAGGCCGAAGATCACGGCTTCCAGAAAATAATATTTCCTGAGGACCATGAAAAGAGTGAGCCCCAGGATAGCGCAGTTAGTGGTGATAAGCGGGAGAAAGATCCCGAGCGCTTTATAAAGCTGCGGGGACGTCTTCCTGATGAACATCTCAACGAACTGCACCAGACTTGCTATGACCAGGATGAACGTGACGTATTCCAGGAACATCAGGTTGAATTTGACCAGTACGTAATGATAAATGAGCCAGGTCACGGTCGCGGCCATTGTCATGACAAAAGTGGTCGCCATCCCGAGTCCCACGGCGCTTTCAATCTTGTTGGAAACTCCTATAAAGGGGCATATCCCGAGAAAATACGTCAGCACAAAATTATGCGTTATGCTGGCAGCGATAAAGATCAAAACAAGCTGTTCCGCCATCTTTCCCATCTATCTCACCTGACCCCGTGCGTCTCTATTTTGTTTCTATTCACTTTACTGTTTATCATGTTGAATACGCCGACCAGGATACCGAGCGTCATAAACGCACCGGCCGGAAGTATCATGATCACCCATTTCGTGAACCCTTCCCACATGATCATGTATCCAAAGATCGTGCCTGACCCCAGAAGCTCCCTGACGGAGCCGAGTATTACAAGGGCGCACGTAAACCCTATTCCCATTCCTAAAGCGTCCAGGAATGACCTGATCACGTTATTTTTTGAAGCGAACGCCTCCGCCCTGCCCAGGATCAGGCAATTGACCACTATAAGTGGCACGTACGGCCCGAGTGCCTTGCTTATCTGGAAAAAATTCGCTTTAAGAAAATAATCCGCTGCCGTAACAAAGGTGGCGATAACAACCGTGAACATGGGGATCCTTACCTGCTTCGGAACAAATCGCCTTATCAGTGACACGACCACGCTGGAAGACACAACGACAAAGAGAGTGGCCATACCCATGGAAAAACCGAAAAGGGCTTTCGTGGTGACCGCAAGCGTGGGGCACATGCCCAGGACCTGGACAAAAATAGGGTTCTCCTTCCAGAGGCCTTTAGTGAAGTCTTTTATCATTTTCCACCTTTCAGGACCTTGCGGACTTCCTCTATCTCGCCGTTCAGAATCGATACCACGGACCTGGACGAAATGGTCGCTCCGGTAATAGCCTGTATTTCGTATGGCTTTCCCGGCTTCTTGTTCTTGACATACTCTATCGGGTGCGTTATGGAAAGTCCTTTGAACTGCCCGCGAAATTCCTTGCCGCATATTTCCGCTCCCAGTCCCGGGGTCTCCTGCGACTCGAGCACATCAAATCCCATCAGAGTGGAAAGCCCGGGATCCATCCCGGCCATCAGCTTTATGGTTCCCTGATATCCATTACCCTCGGCGATAAAAGCATACCCCAGAAGTTTGCCGCCGGCATCTTTGATCCTGAATATTTTTTCGTCCTTGGCGTCTTCTATCTTGACGGCATCCGGGAAGATGTCTTCTATTGCCCTCTTCATCTCTCCCTGGATGTTCATCTCTATCTTTGGAGTGGCATATTTATAGACGAGCACGAGCACGGCGCCCGAAAGAACGCCCACCGCCAGTAACGCGGCTATCATCCTGACGGCATTACTGCCCGATCTTGCCTTTTGCGCGGAATTATTTTTGTTTTCCTGTCCCATATCTCTTAGGTTTTGTTATACGGTTGATGACCGGAGTAAACGCGTTCATAAAAAGTATGGAATACATGACGCCCTCCGGAAGGCCTCCCCATATCCTGATGGTCATTGTCACGAACCCGCAGATGATCCCGTAGATCCACCGGCCTTTTTTCGTCACAGGCGAGGTCACGGGGTCCGTGGCCATAAAAACAGAGCCGATTAGGAATCCTCCGCTCAGAAGATAGAACAACGGAGAAAAGACATTATCCGGAAGAATAAGGTGCATACTCCCGGAAAAAACCGCCAGGGTGACAGCGTACGCCACCGGGGTCCTGTAATCAATTATTCTTTTATAAAGAAGATACACGAAACCTGCGAGGATCGCCAGCGCGGACGTCTCTCCGAGAGAACCGGATACATTCCCGAAAAACAGATCCGCGTACGGCGCCGCGACGTGGCTGAACTTCGCCAGGCCAAGAGGAGTAGCCGTGGTCACGGCGTCCAGGGTAAAAGGTTCGACCCACGTTGTCAGAGCGGCCGGAAAGGCTGCCATGAGGAACGCCCTCGCAAGAAGAGCGGGATTGAATATGTTATGGCCCAGCCCTCCGAACAGTTCCTTTCCCATGCCGATCGCGAAAACTCCCCCCAGAAATACCATCCATAAAGGGATAGTGGGAGGCAGGACCAGCGCCAGAAGGAGCCCCGTCACTACGGCGCTGTGATCATTTATGCATATCTTTCTGTGCCTCAGCTTCTGCATTGCGTACTCCGTCAAGACAGAGGCCACCACCGACGTCAGGATAACGCTGACGGCCCTCCACCTGAAAAAGTAAATACTGGCAATAATGACCGGGACCAGGGCCTTAATAACACCCGTCATCATGTACCGGGTATCCACCGGCGAAGCGATATGCGGTGAAAAACTTATTTCCAGTTTCTTCATGTCTTCTTCTTTAATAAAGCCGTCTTGCCTTCCTTTATATACTGGACCAGGGGGATCCGTGCCGGGCAGGAATACGCGCATGCGCCGCATTCGATGCAATCGGACACCCAGAGATCCTCCATTTTATCCCAGTATCCCTTTTTAACGTTTTTCACTATTTCCGTGGGCGAGAGGTTGACCGGGCATACGTCAATGCATTTCGCGCATCTTATGCATTGCGTCTCTTCGAGATCCTTGATATATTCCCCTGACAGGAACAATATCCCGGACGTGCTTTTAAGAACGGGTGTCTCCATGCCGGGCTGGGCAAACCCCATCATGGGACCGCCGACGATCACCTTTTTGGGGTCCCGGGAAAGATTTATCCCGTGCTTCTCCACGATCTCCTTGATGGTCGTGCCGACCTTCATCACATAATTCCCGGGTCTTTCCAGGCAATCCCCGGAAATAGTGATAATCCTCTCCATCAAGGGCTTATTGAAATATACAGCTTCGTATATGGCAAATATCGTCCCTACGTTCTGCACAAGGAACCCTATATCCAGCGGCAGTTTGTCAGGCGGCACCTCACGGCCGGCAATCGCTTTTATCAGCTGTTTCTCCCCGCCCTGAGGATACTTTGTTTTCAGCATTATCAATTCTATTTTTGATATTTCCTTCTGTTTTGAAGCTGCTATCAGTTTTTGGAAAGCGAAAAAAGCCGCTCTTTTATTATTTTCAATCGCTATATACGTCTTCCTGGGCCGGAGCACATTTATCACAAGCGCTATCCCTTTAAGGATTTCTATCGTTTTTTTTGTCATCAGCATGTGGTCGCAGGTAAGGAACGGTTCACATTCCGCCCCGTTCACTATAAGGGTCTCTATCTTCTTCCCCTCGGGTATAGTGAGTTTGACATGGGTGGGAAAGGCGGCCCCGCCCATCCCCACTATACCGGCATCCCTGACCTTCCGGATCAGTTCTTCGTTGGAAATATCATCACTATCGCATCCGGGGTAATTTTTTTGGGGTTTTTCCTTATCTCTTTCTATTACAACGGATAAAACGGGGCCGAGAGCGGGATGGAATTCTTTCCTGACGTCGGAAACAGTGCCGTATACAGGTGAGTGTACCGGGCTGGAGATGAAACTGGAGCTTTGCCCCACGACCTGGCCTTCCTCTACATGATCCCCCTTTTTCACCAGGGGCTCATTCGGCCTGCCTATATGCTGAGATAAAGGGATGATCGCCTTTTCAGGAAGAGGTGCCCGGCGCAAAAGCTCCCTGATACTTATATCCTTATTATATTCGGGGTGTATACCCCCGGGAAAAGTGATGAATCTCATGTTTTTACGCTTTCTATGCCAAAAGCCAGTAGAGCTTAATTATACATAACGCAACTTGTTTGTCAATCTCGACCTCGGGCGAGGCCGACCGAGGACGCAAAGACGGAAGGTCGCGGATTTTTTATTGACCCAATGGGGTTTTTGTTATATTATTACCTTAGCATTTTTTAAAAGACTCTCTTGAGCGATAGAAGCTGCGATGTCGAAGAAAAAATCCAAGAAATTATACTGCTGCGAAAGATGCCAGAATTACTGGACCTGCGAGACCAAATGGTACCGTGGTGAACACAACGAGGAAAATATCTGCTGTCCGCTCTGCACCTTCTACGAGGCCTGCTGGGAAGACAAGCCGTCCCATCTTAAAAAAGTTCCCCGCAAAGTTCAAAAATCGTAAACAGTGATCAGGAGAAGTGGAGCCCGCGGGTGGACTCGAACCACTGACCTAGGCATTACGAATGCCTTGCTCTACCAGCTGAGCTACGCGGGCTTTGTTCCCGCGTTAAATTCTATAATTAAAGTGCTCTTTTTTCAAGACATTTCAGTTATCGGAGACTTAGGGGCCTGGCACCCTTTTACGTTTGTTTCCCTATCTCTATTAAGGTATAATATTGACGAACATGAAGATAGCCTTTCTTAAAACACGATTCATATTATACCTGGTGCTGCTTATAGTATTCGCGGCTTTCCTTTTCAACTTTCTTATGGCAAGGCAGAGCGCGATCATGTATAAGTACTTTATCGCAAGGCCCACGGCATATAACGTGGAAAGGGCGGAACGCCTGTCCGCTTCCATATATCAAAGCTTCAAACAGGAAGTAACATATCCTTCACCGGCAAATATCAGAAAATTCGTCGATAAATACAACGAGATACCTTTCTTGAGCGTTAATTTTATATACAAGGACGACTCCGGCACGATAAAAAGCGTGCTTGAAAACGTACAGGAGATCGACATTCTCCGTGCCGAATACGTCTTTCCCGTAAAACACGGGACCGCCGAAGTCGGAACACTTCTTGTCTATGATATAAACAAGGAATACAGGAAGGGCCTGGCGGAATACCAGCAGATGCTGAACATCACCCGCATCTTTTTCAGCATACTCCTGCTCCTCCTTCTCTTTATACTGATCTACCGGGAATACAGCGCCAAGATAGAGCAGGATAAACAGATAGCGGAATACCAGGCCGTGCACGACGGGCTGACCGGGCTCCATAACCATAAATATTTCAAGGGGCATCTGACACAAGAGATCAGCCGTTCCGAAAGATACGGAAAGCCCCTCCTGCTCGTGATGTGCGACATCGATCATTTCAAGCACTTTAATGACACTTACGGCCATCTTGTCGGTGATGAGATACTGAAGACCGTGGCCGGTATCGTATCCGAAAACGTCAGAGCTTCGGACCTTGTCGCCAGATACGGCGGGGAAGAATTCGCCATCCTTTTAATGGAGACCGGGACACCGAAAGACGAAGATAACAAGGACGTCCGGCTGGAAAAACTCAACGAAGAGGCCCTTGATATCACAAAAAGGATAAAGAGCAGGGTAGAAAGCACCCGCATGGAAATCAATAAGGAAACGACGGTAGGGGTTACTATCAGTATGGGGGTCTCTTTCTACAGCGGCAGGCCTGATTACAAGCCGGAATATCTTATACATGAAGCCGATCTTGCCCTGTATAAATCCAAGAACAGCGGCCGCAACCTGATAACGGTTTTTAACCCGCTCACGGAAGAATTCACCCAGTATTCCTGATAACTCAGAGATATTCTTTCTTGTCCAGATACTTCACGTAATCTTTGACCGAGGCCTCCAGGGGCTGTAATTCATGTTCACATCCCACGCCCCTCAACTTGGACATCTCGGCCTGGGTAAAATACTGATACTTCGGCCTGAGATATCCTGGCATTTCAATGTAATCGATACACGGCCTTTTCCCTAAAGCGGAGAACATTGCTCCGGCCACGTCATTCCAGCTGCGCGCTACTCCCGTCCCCAGGTTGAAGATCCCGGTCCTATCAGGATTGCGGAAGAAAAAATACATTACTTCGATGGCGTCTTTGACGTAAATAAAATCCCTTTTCTGCTCGCCATCCGCGTAATCGTCCCGGTAAGACTTGAAAAGACGTATACGGCCTTGATCCCGGACCTCCCTGAAATTCTTGCATATGACGCTCATCATATCCCTTTTATGGTACTCGTTCGGCCCGAACACATTGAAAAATTTGATGCCGGTGGCCATGTTTTCAAAACCGTTATTCAGGACCCAGAGATCGAAAAGCTGTTTGGAGTATCCGTACATGTTCAGGGGATGCAGAGAATAAGTGGTATCATTGCCGTCACTGTATCCGGCACTGCCGTCGCCATACGTGGCGCCGGATGAAGCGTACATGAACGGAGCCTTGTGGATGAACGCCCATTTTGCGAGCGTTTTGGAGTATTCATAATTGTTCCGGATGAAATAATCCGCGTCGGTAAGAGTGGTGGAACTGCATGCCCCCATGTGGATAATATGCCTGGGCTTCGGCAGCTTGTTCTCCTTAACCAGGCAGAGGAAATCATCTTTCTGAATATAGTCATGAAAACGCTTGCCAGGGAGGTTCCGCCACTTATCCGTATCGTCAAGGTGATCCACGACTATGATGTCGTCTATGCCTTCCTGATTAAGCTTCCACAGGAAACAGCTGCCGATAAAACCGGCCCCGCCCGTCAAGATTACCATCTCTTCCCCTGTCAGTGTTATTCAGAAAACTTTTTCAGAAGCTTCCTTATTTTACCAGCGTTCTTATAAAGCCGGGCAACAAAAGCCGTCTGCTTCCTGATCTCATTAGCGTCTTTCGCGGGACATCCAAAAAGAACCGCGCCATCGCGCACGGTCTGTTTTGATACCCCGGATTGAGCGCCTATTTTAACATCCTTGCCGATACTAACATGGTCGGAAACACCGACCTGCCCGCCCATCATGGTATTGTCACCTACCGTAGCGCTACCCGCGATGCCGGACTGGCCGGCTATAAGAACATTCCGGCCGAGCTTGACGTTATGCGCAACCTGGACCAGATTATCCAGCTTGGTCCCCTTACCTATCACGGTATTCGAGAACGTCCCTCTGTCAATACAGCAATTCGCTCCTATCTCTACGTCATCTTCGATAACGACGTTCCCCATCTGAGGGACTTTCAGAACCCTGTCGCCTTTGGGGATAAACCCGAACCCGTCCGAGCCGATAACTACTCCCGCGTGTATGATCACATTGTTACCGATAACCGATAATTCATATACGCTCACATTGGAATAAAGGCGCGTCGACGACCCGATCGTTACATTATCCCCGATCGAGCAGTTGGCGCCCAGGGCCGAATTGTCGCCTATTCTCGCATTCTTTCCTATCACGGTATAAGGGCCGACTGAAACATTCTCGCCCAGAACCGCGGTCTCGTCTATTACTGCTGTCGGGTGGATCGTCCCTTTTTCGGACGGCTTCATTTTCTGCACGACATTATAAAGAACGACCAATGACTCTTTAAGATCGTTCACGATTAAAACCGTTTTCGGGAAACCGGAGGGCTTCAGCCTGGTAAGGACACACGCCGCTTTGCTTTTTTCAGCGGCTTTCATCTCCCCTTCATCCAACGCGAACGTCAGGTCGCCGTCCCGCGCGAAAGCGGCCGGCGCCAGCCCCGTGATCTTCACATCACCGTTACCCTGAACGCTGCCGCCTACCAATTTTGCCATTTCATTAACAGTTATCATCTTTATCCTTTGTCCTTCCCCGGCTATAAAGACAAACCCCCGTTTTCAAAACGGGGGTTTGTCTTATCTGTATAAATATGAAATTACAGATTTTTTGACAGCCACTTGCCGCCCCTGAATGTTACGACTTTCTTTGCGGGGATGCTAATCGTTCTGCCGGTCTGAGGGTTCTTACCCTTTCTGGCTTTTCTGACCTTCATCTGGAACGTGCCCAGTTCGGGAAGGCGGACAACTCTCTGCTTCGCGCCGCCACTGCACAGCCTGCCGGTCATGGCTGATACTACCGCATCATACGCCCGGCCCGCTTCGGTCTTTGTGCCGTATTTCCCGGTTTTCCAAACCGCAGTGATCAATTGTGCCTTATTCATCGGTCCCTCCTTTTGCTTTTTTTGAAATGACAGAAAATAAAATTTTTTGCTGACAATAAGAAAACTATACTAAATTTTCTTTTCTTTGTCAATATTAATCAGAAAAGACGAGGCTTACAGGATATCCTTGCCCTGAAACGCTCATTTAATCAATATTTTATTGATTTTTCCCTTTGTCATTCCTGATTTATAAAGTAGAATGAACGGGTAATGAGATTTACCGGCGACTTCCATATCCATTCCCGATACTCGCGCGCGACAAGCAAAAATCTTATCCCCGAACACCTGGATTTCTGGGCCAGGGTCAAGGGGATAAAGGTCATCGGTACTGGTGACTTCACTCACCCGGGCTGGCTGAAAGAACTGAAGGAAAAATTCGAACCTGCCGATCAGGGTCTTTTCAGGCTTAAGGATGAATACAGACTGGAAGCGCTCCCACAGGCTCCGGTTCCACCCGATAATGAGGTAAGGTTTTTACTCACTTCTGAGATAAGCACCATCTATAAAAAACAAGGGAAAGTCCGCAAGGTCCATACCGTTCTTTTCGCTCCGGACTTTGAGACAACGGAAAAGATCCAAAAGGCCCTGACAAAGATCGGCGGCAACATAACATCTGACGGGAGACCTATACTTGGCATGGATTCAAGGGACCTTGTGGAGATAGGTCTTACCGCGTCCGGTAAGACTTTCTTTGTGCCGGCGCATATATGGACGCCCTGGTTCTCGGCTCTCGGATCTCAATCCGGTTTTGATACTATTGATGAGTGCTATGGGGACCTGTCGGACCATATTTTTGCCGTGGAAACCGGGCTTTCTTCCGACCCGGCCATGAACTGGATGTGCAGCTTCCTTGATAAGTATACGCTTATCTCCAATTCCGACGCCCATTCCCCTGAAAAATTAGGGAGAGAAGCGAATCTTTTTGACACGGAACTGAGCTATGGCGCGATCATTCGGGCCATAAAAACCGGGAACCCGGAACATTTTCCCGGCACGGTCGAATTTTTTCCCCAGGAAGGAAAATATCATTTCGACGGGCACCGCAAGTGCGAGGTATGCTGGGATCCCATGGAAACCCTTAAAAACAACGAAATATGCCCTGTCTGCGGCAGAAAAGTCACTGTTGGTGTGATGAACCGCGTGGCTCAACTGTCGGACAGAGAAGACATTACCAAAAGAAATAACCGGATCCCGTTCCATTCCGTCATCCCACTGAAAGAAATATTATCCGAAATAGCGGGGGTAGGGCCCGGATCCAAACAGGTCACGCAAATGTACAATTCACTGCTTAAGAAAGCTGGCACAGAATTCGATATCCTTCTTAACCTGCCTGTTGAAGAAATAAAGAGATCCGGGAACGACGTGCTTTATGAAGCCATAAGACGGATGAGGAACGGGGAAATATTCATAAAAGAAGGATTCGACGGGGAATATGGACAGATAAAAATTTTTCGTGAGAATGAAGCAAGATCGTTTTCCCCCGAGGGATCACTGTTCAAGGAACTTGTCCGGGAAAAACGGCCCCGAATCCAAAAAAGAAAAATGATCGGTTTTGACCTGGCGGAATACAGGGAGACGATGAAAACCCATGGCCGGAAAACCCCGGTGGCGGACATATCGCAAGGACCGGCCGCGCGCATTTCTGAAACACCTGTTGAAGACCTTAATCCGGAGCAGAAAAAAGCAACGGAACACTGCTCGGGCCCGGCGTTGATCATCGCCGGGCCTGGAACCGGCAAAACAAGAACACTTACCCGCAGGATAGCGGATCTGATCCGGAAGAAAGGCATTGATCCTGAAAATATTTTAGCCGTGACTTTCACAAATAAGGCTGCCGAAGAGATCGTGGGACGATTAAAGGTCCTGCTGGGAGGAGCGGGGTGCGCCTCCAATCCAGTGGTCTCTACTTTTCATGCTCTGGGGTTTTCCATACTGAAAGAATACAGCGAAAAGACCGGACGCGATAAAAACTTCTGCATTATAGATGAAGACGATAAAAGGGCCCTGCTCCAGAAAAGGATAGGCTGCCTGAAGAAAGAGGTCAAGAGCGTTTCCGCTAAAATAACCGGCGCCAAACAAGATCTCAGATCTCCGGATGAAATAGAGGACAAGAAACTGGCGGAGATCTTTTCCAGATACGAAAAGATCCTGCGGGAAGAGAATATCTTTGACCTTGATGACCTGATATACCAGCCCGTGAAGCTTTTCACCCTTTATCCTGAAATCCTTTCGCGCCGCAGGGAACAGTATAAATGGATCATGATCGATGAATACCAGGATATAAACTTTTCCCAGTACCAGATGGTCAGAAAGCTCATGCCCGGGCCGGGGTCAAACCTGTGCGCGATCGGGGACCCAGACCAGGCGATCTACGGCTTCCGCGGGGCGAACGTAAAATTCATCCGGCAATTCGTCGACGATTATCCGGATGCCTCGGTCTATACGCTGAAGAAAAGCTACCGCTGCTCTGACTTCATACTCCAGGCCTCAAGCGGGGTCATCCGGAACGCGACTCCGGAGGATAAGACGCTGGAAGGACTTCAAAAAGGGGTTAAGGTAAAGATCGTCAAGAATACTTCTGACAAAAGCGAAGCCGAATTTGTCGCAAGGTCCATAGAGAAAATGCTGGGCGGACTGGGCTTCTTCTCTATTGACAGCGGAGTGACGCAAGGAGACCGGCACCCGGAAGTTAACAGTCTTTCCGACTTCGTGGTCCTCTCCAGGATTAAACAGCAGCAGGAAGCACTGGAGAAAGCCTTCAACGATCACCTGATCCCCTATCAGACGATCGGTGACGTTCCTTTCTTCCGGCAGGAAGCGGTAAGGCCCGTCATTGATATGCTGAAACTGTCAATAAACCCTAAGATCAGCCTGTTAAAAAAGAAATTGATGGAAAAGAAGTTAATATCTCAGCCGGAATTTGCAGAGCTCCGTAATCTTGTAAAAGATAGATCCGTTAAAAATAAGGTTACTTCCCTGATCGACGAATATTTCAACAGCGAGAGAGCGGAAAATGAGACCTTGTTCAAAAAACTGGTCGATCTCGCGCATGATTTCGGGAATGACCTGGAAGGGTTCCTGAAATTCGCGGTCCTGGGGACCGGGGCTGACACATACCGACAGAACTTAGAAAAGGTAACCCTGATGACCCTGCACGCGGCCAAAGGGCTTGAATTCAACTGTGTCTTTATAGTCGGGTGTGAGGACGGCCTCATTCCCTATTCCCTCTTTGAGAACCAGAAGTCCGATCCCGGTGAAGAGAGACGGCTTCTCTACGTGGGCATGACCCGCGCGAAAAAATTCCTTTTTCTCTCCCACGCGGACAAAAGGTTCATCCACGGCAGAGAATACCGTTTAAGAAAAAGCCCCTACCTTAACAGCATAGAAGAGGAACTGATCGAACTGTCAAAGACCGAACACCGGAAAAAAGAGAAAAAAGAGGACACCCAGCTCACCCTTTTTGACTGATCTCTCTCTAATGTTCCAATACTCCATTGCTCAACTGCTCTGCAAAAAAGGCAGTTCCTTTTGAAACTGCCTTTTTTACTGGCGTGCCTGGACAAGTAAGGTTAGAACCTGTTTGGTGGAGGGAATACGTTAAGTCAGATGTGGGGATTATACCCTCATTAGAGACTGCGGTGATCATTCATAAACAATTAATACGAACCACGATACATAAAGCGCATTCTATATGTTCTTTAAATTATCTGACGTTGATAAGTGGATAAACACAATAAATGAACTAACTGTTCGATTGAATTAATTGTTTATATAGCTGTTCATACTGATCTGTCATTTTTTCAACACTAAAAAATTCCTCAACATGTTTCCTGCAATCCATTGGATCTAAATCATTAACAGCCATAATCGCTTTCAAAAATTCCTCAAATGAATCCACGACAAAACCAATTTTACCATTCACAATTATTTCTGGAATCGAACCTCTGTTGAATGCCACCACTGGGGTCCCACAAGCCAAAGCTTCAAGCATGATCAGACCAAAGGGCTCCTCCCAATCAATAGGAAACAATAAACACGCTGCATTACTATACAGCGATTGCTTGCGAGAATGGTCGGCTAAAGGCTCAAAAATAATTTGTTTATTGTCTATAAAGGGTTCGATCTCTTGATCAAAAAACAATTGATGGGACTGCTCGATCTTACCAACTAGAATTAATTTTCGTTTAAGCCTGATAGCGGCTTTAATTGCAGTATCGGCCCCCTTGTTTTTGCTTATATTCCCAATGAATAATAAATAGTCTTTCTTATTGTCCTGAAATTTGAAACGATTGACATCAATACCATTATGGATATAATCATCTACTTTAAATCCTCTCATTCTTTCACATTGATTTTGACTTACCGCCACAAAGGTACAAGCATCCTTATAATATTCAACGTAGGTATCGTTATTGTTGGCAATATCATTATGCAAAGTAGTGACTACTGGCAGCTTCGCATATTTAGAGAATGGCAACCCATAGAATCCTATATGGCTATGAATGACATCAAATAAATCTGCATCTTGAAAAGCAAAATTTGCATTTGCGATACAATATTCGGGCGAATCTTTCCCAAACCCCAAAGCTTTTTTGAATAAAGATTTCAACCTGGCGCCTGTATTGGAATCCCCGGATGCGTATAAAGTAACTTCATGTCCACGTTTAACTAAATTCTCCGTTAATGAACTAATAATCAGTTCAGCTCCGCCATAGCTAACAGGCGGCAAACTCAGACAAATGGGTGCTATTTGTGCAATACGCATATTTTCCTTCCTATAATAAAGTGAGTCAACAATAAAAAAAACAAAGAAAATAAAGAAGATGTTGATAAATGCTTTAGTAGACGCTTTATGAGAAATGATTTAGAAAACAACTCACATAATAACACAATACACAATATTTACAAATAACAAATAAAGGGGTCATAAAGGTATTCGTTTAGCTCACGAGCTCATAAAGGGGTAGTGCCATACCAAAATAGTTTGGCGAAGGTGGAAGCCAGATAATACATAAATAGGTTGGCGAAGGTTGGCGTGCCAGGCAGGATCTGAGTTCCGTCTGATTCCGACCCTGCCTGGCACAAATGACCGAGAGTCTTTTGAATACAGAAAATCTTGGGGTTTTTAAAAGTGGCTTTTCTGCAGACAAAAGACTCGACGTCATGGAGAAATCTTTTTCTCTAAGTATAAATTCTATAAAAGATTTCTCCAGTCATTTGACGCAGTCAAATGGCGTGCCAGGCAGGATTTGAACCTGCGACCGACGGCTTCGTAGGCCGCTACTCTATCCGCT
>Ga0163203_1000161_pt1 | contig 17301 bp, 18 predicted proteins | sample PL_2010_330m_FD_113534 | JGI IMG/M metagenome (GOLD analysis project Ga0163203, IMG submission 113534) | Freshwater microbial communities from Powell Lake, British Columbia, Canada to study Microbial Dark Matter (Phase II) - PL_2010_330m | ecosystem: Environmental > Aquatic > Freshwater > Lake ... | reverse complement strand
TATTAAAGGAAATATCTATATCAATATTGAGCAAATTCTCTACAAACTTACCTAATTGTAAGAATAAGGGGTGTTCGTAAGATGAAGAATATATCAAATGCCGCAAATAGATTAGAAGGACAAAAAATGTTTCAAGTTCTTGCTAAAGCACAGGAGCTTGAGAGGCAAGGAAAAAAAATAATACATTTTGAAATAGGTGATCCCGATTTTGATACTCCGGCGAATATTGTTGACGCAGCTTGTAATGCCCTAAAAAAAGGAGATACACATTATACAAATTCCTCAGGACTCCTTGATTATAAGAAAGTTGCAGCAGAAATTACGGAACGTTCAAGAGGTTTTAAACCTGATCTGGAGCAAATTTTAGTTACCGCAGGAGGAAACGTCCAGATTTATTACGCAGTGGCATGTGCTGTAAATCCATGTGAGGAAGTAATTATTCCCGATCCTAGCTTTGTTTCTTATAATTCTATAATTAAATTTGTTGGTGCTAAACCAGTAAAAATACCATTGCATGAAAAGAACGAATTCAGATTAAACCCTGACGATGTAGAAAACGCAATAACCGATAAGACAAGGATGATTATCATTAATTCCCCTCAAAATCCGACTGGTTCCGTTATGACGGAAGAAGAAATTCGGAGAATATATGAAATTGCAGAAAAGCATGATGTTTATTTAATGAGTGATGAAGTATACACAAGAATGATCTACAAAGATTCGGACACTAAATTTAGTTCGCCAAGTAAGTATGATAACTGCAAAGAAAGAACAATTATTATTCATGCTTTTAGTAAATCTTATGCCATGACAGGTTGGCGTCTTGGCGCAGTAACCGGCCCTGCTGAAATAATCAATAAAATGGGGCTTTTGTTGGAGACAACAAGTTCGTGTGTGTCGCCATTTGTTCAAAGAGCTGGCATAGAAGCATTGATCGGGAGTCAGAAGCCGATTGACAGAATGGTCAATGAATTCAGAAAACGAAGAGATATAATCGTTAAAGAATTAAATAAGCTTCCGGGAATAAAATGTCTTAAACCGAAAGGCGCATTCTATGTTTTTCCAAATATAAAAGGAACTGGCTTAACAAGTCAGGAATTTACAGATTTGATGTTGGAAAAAGCAGGAGTTGCGTTATGTTCAGGACCTTATTTTGGAAAAAATGGCGAAGGATATGTTCGATTATGCTATGCAAATTCTGTTGAGAATATAAGGGAAGGTATCCGCCTGATGGGGGATGTCTTACGGGGACTATAGTGGAAAATTCAGGCTTTAAAGACATAAAATTCAAAAAAAGAGATCGTTGCGTAATCTGCGGAAAGCGCTATGCTCGGCCGATAATAAATCTGCCAAGGTTTCCCTTAACGGAGATTTACGTTGACCGGCGAATCAATCATAATTTGGGGTTTGTTGATCAGGAGTTCCATCTTTGCGAAAGATGCGGGCATGGACAAATCGCGAATATTATAGATCCGAATATGCTGTATGGGAGTTGTTATAAGACCAGAACTTCGACGAGTTCTTCGGCTACTTTAGCAGTGGATACTTTTCTCGATTTCATAAATGCGATTTTAAAAGATCGTACCGTTGAATCCATATTTGAGATAGGTTGCAATGATCTCTATATGTTAAAGAAATTAAAGAACAGAGCGGATGTTCTTTACGGAGTCGATCCAATACTTAAGGGGATGGAAAGTGTATATAAAGATGACAAAATTAAAATAATTGGTGGGTTCTTTGAAAATGTCGATGTAAAAGGGCTTGGGCTTAAGATGGACGTTGTGCTTTCAAGCCATACATTAGAGCACGTTGAAGAGCCCAAAGAACTGATCTATAGTTTATTAGATAGTAGCTCAAACGATACGACCTTCTTTTTTCAGTTTCCGGGAGTAGAAGCACTAATAAATGATGCTCACTTTGATCAAATATTTCATCAGCATCTCAATTATTTTTCATTACAATCCGTATTATACTTACTCGATGAAGTTGATGCTGAACTATTGGATTTTCAGGTTAACCCATATCACTGGGGAGCAATAATGATCGCGTTCAAGAAAAAGACTTCCGATTCAAACTCGAATTATAACTTCAAGCGCAAAGTCCAAAAGATTTCGAGTGAATTAGTTAACAAACAATATAATATATTTAAAGAAAATATTGACTTAGCTGCACGCCGCATTGATTCGTTTAGTGATAGAGTAATATATGGTTATGGAGCCGCATTAATGCTTCCTGTATTGGAATATTATCTAAATAGGATCAGCCAATTAAAGTATATTATCGATGAAGATACATCAAAAAAAGACTTATATTATTTGAACCTTCCAGTGCAAATAAAAATGCTTAATCAAATAGAGGATATTGAGAGTTCAGTTGTTTTAGTAACCGCGATGAATTCAATGCAGCCGTTTAGGGCAGTTATGAAAAAAATGATTCAATTAAATGTAGAAAAAATAATTGTACCAATTAATTTAGTGTAGAAAAGTAGTAGGGCATAAAGGGGGTGGATTTTTTGGACTTCGGAATAAAAGGGAAGTGTGCACTTGTGACAGGTGCTAGTAGGGGGATCGGAGAATCAATAGCAATTAATCTGGCTAAAGAGGGCGTGAAAGTCGCTATTGTTGCAAGAACTGAATCAGATTTAAAAACAGTCCTAAAACAAATGAAGGGTGATGGTCATTATATGATTGTCGCAGATTTGACCGAAGAAGGCATGCCAAAAAAAATATTGAATACCCTCAATAAGAACTTTGGAAATATAGATATACTGGTAAATAATTTAGGAAGTACTCTCGATATTACAGATCCATTTTGCTCTCTCCTCGATTGGAGAAAAGTGTATAGGGTAAATTTTGAGATAACTGTAGAAATGAATAATTTGGTAGTGCCACATATGGAAAAGAATAATTGGGGGAGGATAGTAAATATTTCCTCTACGGCCGGTGGGGAAAACAACGGACCAGTTACTTATTGTTCTATGAAAGCTGCGCTTACAGCATACTCAAGAAGCATGGGGCGTGTTTTGGCAAAGAAGGGTGTCGTTATGTCTGCGCTTTTACCCGGAGCTGTCTTTACCAAAGGGGGCTTTTGGGATGATGCCATGAAGGAAAAGCCAGGGCACGCGGAGAAATATTTAGCTGAAAGATGTCCCTTGGGAAAGTTCGGCGAACCGGACGATATCGGCACAATGACAGTTGTTTTATGCTCGGAGCAGGCGAAGTTTTGCCAGGGCAGTATATTTCCAGTCGATGGTGGTCAAAGTAGACATTACTTTTGGGCGCCCGAGTTTTGAAAATAGCGAAATAAACATGAAAACCTTGAGAATCCGAGGTAGCCAATAAAGTAGCAGGGGTAAGCGTTATGAAGTTGACTGATTATTTGATCGATTTTTTAGCCAAGCAGGGGATTAGACACATTTTTGGGTTTACCGGAGGGGGTGCTGTCCATATATTTGACTCACTGGATAAAAACCCGCAAATTAGGCCGGTTTATTGTCATCATGAACAGGCGGTTGCGCTAGCGGCAGTTTCATATTCGCGGATCACAAATAATTTGGGTGTCGTGGTAGTCACAACCGGGCCAGGAGGGACGAATACCCTTACGGGAGTTCTGGCGGCTTGGCAGGATTCAATACCCTGTGTTTTTATTTCTGGCCAAGCACGCGTAGAGCATACTTCTCATGGGAAGCCGGTGCGGCAAGTTGGGACCCAGGAGTTTGATATTTCGTCGCTTGTTAAGCCGATAACTAAGTATGCGGCTATGGTCGAAGACGCCAAGATGATCAGATATCATCTAGAAAAAGCTTTGTACTTGGCAAAAGAAGGTAGACCAGGGCCAGTGTGGTTAGATTTGCCGTTGAATTTTCAATGGTCGTCTATCGAACCGGATTCTTTAGTCGGCTTCACTTCTCCGCCAACCTCCAGTAATGATTCTCATCAGAAAAGCCATGCCGGCAATTGCGAGAAAACCTATGAGTTACTGCGTAAAGCTGATAGGCCGCTGTTGTTGGCGGGCTATGGCATCCGGCTAGCTCATGCCGAGGGAGAATTCCGGGAAGTAATCAAGAAACTGCGGATACCATTTGTTTCGACGTGGAATGCAAGCGATTATCTGCCTACAGATAATAGGCTATATCTTGGGAGGATAGGTATAGCTGGACAGCGAGGCGCTAATCTTGCGATACAGAATTGTGATTTTCTTTTAGCCCTCGGTTCACGTCTAAGCATACCATTAACCGGCACCATGTTTGATGCTTTTGCCAGAGATGCAAAGATAATCGCTGTGGACGTAGATCATAACGAGTTAAATTATAAAAACGTAAGGGTTGATCTTGCGATTAATAGTGACGTTCGTTTATTTTTATCGGAGATGCTCAAATATCCCAGGGGTATTGGTTTTGAATCGGAGCAGGTGTGGGCCCAAAAGTGTAAGCGGTATAAAGAATATAATTCGGTATCGCCAGCACTAGGTAAACAAAAAACGTATGTGAATCCTTATGCTTTTGTTGATCTTTTATCCGATATGCTCGACCGCAAAGATACAATTATTGTTGACGGCGGAGGTACTAATTTATATATCAGTTTTCAGGCGTTTAAGGTCAAGGAAGGCCAAAGGCTTGTTACATCGAGCGCTATTGCTTCAATGGGTACTGGATTGCCTGAAAGCATCGGAGCATGTTTTGCCACTAGTAAAAGTCGGGTTATCTGTTTGACCGGCGATGGAAGTCTCCAGCTTAATATCCAGGAGTTGCAGACTATTGTTCACCATAAGCTCCCCGTTAAAATTTTCGTAATGAATAACAATGGTTATTTAGCAATACGGCATACGCAAAAATCTTTTTTAGAAAGTAATTTTACCGGATCTTCATCTGAAGGAGGTATAACTTTACCCGATTATCAAAAAGTAGCAAAAGCATATGGTCTTAAAACGATTAAGATCAATAACAATACTGACCTAGTAAAAAGAATTAGATGGACATTGAAAACACAGGGACCAGTTCTTTGTGAGATTATGGTATCTCCAAATCAGGAACTTATTGCAACGCAAGGATTTGACAAAAATAAAGACGGGACATTTTCACCAAGACCCTTAGAAGATATGTATCCGTTTCTCGAACGTAAAGAATTCATGAAAAATATGTTCGTTAAGCCATTTAGACATAAAAAGTAATTAAAAAGGAGGAGTTAATGGGAAACAAAGAGGTATATGAACCACAAGTACAGAATCAGATCAACGACTATAACAAAAAAAAGGGAGTTATACTCGGACCTTACACAAGCCATATATGGAGGGATGACCCGAAACACCTACTTTTTTTACTCGCGCGTTATAAATTTTGTTCAAAAATACTGGTTGGTAAAAACAATGTTCTGGAGGTTGGTTGTGGTGATTCGTTTGGTACGGCCATTGTTTTACAGACAGTTAAAAAAGTGCATGGAATTGATTTAGAGCCACTTGTTATTGAGGATAATATTAAAAGGACAGAGTATGGCGACCGTTGCAGTTACGAAGTTTTGGACATTACGTCGCGATGCACGGCTGTGCAGTTTGACGGTGCGTTTGCTTTGGATGTTATTGAGCATGTACCAAAATCGTCTGAAGAGCTGTTTATGGGCAATATAGCAAAATCTTTGACATCTGATGCGGTATGCATAATCGGCACTCCGAACATAACTGCCAAGCAATATGCTTCTTCAGGAAGTGCGGCGAGTCATATAAATCTTAAAAGTGGAGAAAGCCTCAAGCAATTGATGAGTCCTTATTTTAAAAACGTATTTTTATTTTCGATGAATGATGAAATTGTTCACACTGGCTATTCCCCCATGGCGCATTATCTTTTTGGGATAGGTGTGGACAAACTGTGAGCAAGATTAATGAATCAACTCCGCTCTCCATGACTGAAAAGAATTCACTTCTTTTGAGCTGGAGGTCTTAGATCATTTGAAGGGGGTAGAATACTGCCTTCGAAGGAGGAATAGGATATGAAAAGACTTAAACCAAGCAAAAAGAATGTCTTCATCCTTGGTATAGGTAGCGATATCGGCAGAGAGCTGGCAGAACGTTATAGCAAAGATGGGTATTTCGTTATGGGTACCTATAGACATAAAAGTAGCGTAAAAAAACTTCTCTTTAGTCCGGATATTCATCTTTTTAAATGTGATATCGCAAAAAAATCAAGCGTGGAATCTTGTGTAGAAAAATATAAAAGTTCAGCCAAGCCATGGGATATTTTTATTTCCTGCGTAGGATCTATGGAGCCCATAGGTAATTTTTTTAAGTGTGATTTTAATGGATGGGAACAATCAGTAATACTAAATTCAACTGCGCAGCTTCGTTTTTTGCATGAGATTTATCCTCTTAGGAACAAAGGTAAATTTTGCCACGTTGTTTTTTTTGCAGGAGGAGGAACAAATAACCCGTTTACCAATTATTCCGCCTATTGTTCCTCGAGGATTATGTTGATAAAGATGTGCGAACTTCTTGACGATGAGAATCCCGATCTCAATGTTTTTATCGTAGGCCCTGGATGGGTGAGGACAAAAATACACGCTCAGACGCTTAACAGCCGTACCAACGCCGGAGACAATTATGAGCGGACAAAAGAATTCTTAAAATCAAATAATCCCGGCACAGATTACCAGAACATTTATGATTGTATTAATTGGTGTATCAGTAAGGGGAATTCCGTTGCCGGAGGCCGGAATTTTTCCGTCGTTCATGATCCTTGGCATAATCAGGAATCATCCCTGGTACGCCAGTTACGCAATGATCCAGACAAATTCAAATTAAGACGATTTTAAAATAGTTGATAAATAAAGGAGAATAAAGTGAGTAAAGCTAAAATTATTAAATCTGCCAAGAAAGCCTATAGAGAAGGAACAGATTATCAGTTTAAGACCCGGGAATTTAAGCTGGGGCCGTGGACATCATATAGCCTGATCAATGATCCTAAGCACATGAGTTTCGTGTTGGCAAGGTATAAATTTTGCGCAAAAATGCTGGAAGGTAAAAAGACTGTTATGGAAATAGGCTCAGGAGACGGTTTTGGTCTTCCCCTTATCGCTCAGGTAGCAAAGAAGGTATACGCCGTGGATTGGGATAATCGGCTTCTGGAAGGCAATGCTCAACGGCTTAAACATCTTAAGAATGTAGAATACCTAAATGTAGATTTAAATAAAAGTACTCCCAAAGTGAAAGTGGACGGTGCGTTTCTTATTGATGTCATTGAGCATTTAGAACCTGAGATGGAAAAAGTATTTTTAAACAATATTGTAAAATGCCTTAAAACCGACAGTGTTTTAATAATCGGTACACCTAATATTACGGCTTCCAGATATGCTACGCCTAGAAGCAAAGTGCAGCATATTAATCTTAAGAGCATTAAAAGTCTACGAGAGCTTATGGCAAGATACTTCGAGAATGTATTTATGTTTGGGATGAACGATGAAGTCTTGCATACCGGGTATGCGCCGATGTGTCATTATATCTGGGCAATTGGCGCAGGATTACTCCCTGAAATGGAAAAAAAGACATGAAACTTTCTGATTACGTAGCTTATTTTCTGACAAAACAGGGTATCAAACATGTCTTTGCCATAACCGGAGGGGCATCAGCGCATTTAATAGATTCTCTAGCGAGAACCCGTGGCATCAAGTATATTTGCCCTCAACATGAACAGGCAGGCGCTATGGCTGCTGATGCCTATGCCAGGGTGACCATGAATATAGGAGTGGCAATATCGACTAGCGGGCCGGGGGCTACTAATATGCTTACCGGAGTTTCTTGCTCATTCTATGATTCAATCCCTGTGTTATACATTACCGGTCAGATTTCTACTTCTCGTTCAAAAAGCGATAAAAAAACAAAACAGCTTGGATTTCAGGAAATGGATATAGTGGCGATATCTAAACCGGTAACCAAATATGCCGTAAAGATAGTTGATCCCAAAATGATCAGGTATGAGCTTGAAAAGGCTATTTTTATTGCTCGCTCAGGGAGACAGGGGCCGGTATTGCTGGATATTCCGGATAATCTGCAAAGGGTTGATGTAGATCCCGATCTGTTAGAGCCGTTTAAGGCAAATAAGCGCCAGAATGCTGTGCCTGGCTTAGAGGCAAAGATCGATAAATGTATAGAACTGCTTTGTAGAGCAGAAAGGCCAATAGTCATACTTGGCTGGGGAATCTATTTATCAGGTGCGGAAAAAGATGCCTTGCGCTTTATAGAAAGATCTAAGGTTCCGGTGGCGCCTACCTGGGCGATGAGATATTTGTTGCCAGACAGCCATCCGCAATTTGCAGGATCATTCGGTACTCATGGCACGCGTTACGGCAACTTTGCAGTTCAAAACTCGGATTTTGTCTTATGCATAGGAAATTGTCTTAATGTCCATCATACAGGTTCTGTGCCATCTGCTTTTGCTAGAGAGGCAAAGAAAGTAGTAGTCGATATCGACACCTATGAGTTGAAGAAGTTTAAAAGGCTAGCGATGAAAATAGATTTAAAAATTAATTCTGATGCCAAAGTATTTTTTCAAAGATTAAACGAAAAGATCGTCGACGTAAAATTACCTGATCTATCAGCCTGGCACAGGAAGATTAACTTATGGAAGGAAAAACATCCTGTTTGTCCAAAAAGGTATTTTAAGGAAAAAGATGTAAACCCGTATGTTTTTATAAAAACTCTTTCTGAGCAACTTTGCCCAGGAGATGTTATTCTTGCCGATACCGGCTGTAGCCTGGCATGGCTACTCCAAGCGTTTTCATTTAAGAAGGGACAAAAGCTTTTCAGTGCTTTCAATAATACTCCTATGGGATATGCCTTGCCTGCAAGTATCGGCGCGTCATTTGCCATAAACAAGAAACCGATTATTTGTATAACCGGTGACGGCGGATTACAAATGAATATCCATGAACTTGCTACAGCGGTACGCCATGATCTTCCGATAAAGATTTTTCTTTTTAATAACCATGGCTATAGCATGATACGCCAGACCCAAGACCAGTGGTTTCAATCGCGATACGAGGCCTCTACTGTAGAAAGTGGACTGGCTTTTCCGAATTTCATCAAGGTAGCGAAGGCCTATGGTTTTAAGACGGTTAACATTGCCAAAGCGAAAGATATAAATAAAGGCATACAACAGACTGTTGGCTCAAGCGGCCCGGTTTTGTGTAATATCGAGATCGCTCCGCAGCATCGGGTGATTCCGCAGGTCAAACACGGTCGAGCGATAGAAGATGGAGAGCCTTTGCTGGATAGAAAAGATTTTTTAGATTGCATGATTGTTAAGCCGCTTAAATCATCGCTTGAATAGAGGGCATAAGGAGGAAGTTTTAAAAAAAGAGATAAATTTGTTGGATTTATATCCGAAAACAGCCCGCGATTATGACAAGCGGGCACAAGAGAAAACCCTGGAAATTATCCGAATAGCCAACAGTTCGGAAAAGATTTTTTCGATGGAGATCGTAAGTGTGGTTATGGCGGTTATGGGTATGACGGTTGCTGGAAGTCCGTTGTGAAACGAATAAAAGATTATTATAAGCTTGCAGATAATGCTGCTATTTTAGATATAGGATGCGGCAAGGAGGGTTTTATGCTTTATGATTTTAAAGAGTTGATGCCTGGCAGAATGAAACAGAGCACGAGAATTTGTTTAAGTGGGTCATTACTGCCGAAATCATGATGCATGTTGATGATTGGAAAAAACTTTTTGAAGAAGTGGGGCACACTGGTGATTATTGGTGGTTCATTGCTGATTAAGGAGAAGAAGATTGATAAATAAGCCGCTTTTGAGTGTATTTATTCCTGCCTATAATACGCCGGATTATACACGAAAAACATTGCAATCCGTTGTTGATCAAAATTATCGGCCTATTGAATTGGTCGTTTCAGATGATTGCTCTCCTGTTTCTTTGGAGCCTTTGGTTAGGGAATTTCGTTGCTATGAATCAGCGGATTTTGTAATCCGGTTTTTTCGGCAGAAGTCTAATCTTAGATTTATTGACAATACGATTTTTTGTTTTAATCAATGCAGCGGAAAATATATAGTAAACTTGCAACATGACGATTGGTGGACAGATTCATTTTTTCTTTCAGAAACTGTAGATCTAATGGAAAAAAACCCAGATTGCTATTTCTGTGTAGCCAACTCTGAGATAGAAAATTCCGCTGGAAAGTTAATGATACAAATACCGCAGAATCTTGATGCAAAAAACAAATGGCAAATAATTAAAGGAGAGGAGTATATAAAACTATTAGGAAGCAGTAAGGTAGGTTTTCCCGCGTTTTCTGCTGTAGTATTTAATCGGATTGTCGGACTTACCTTGGGAGTGTATAATTCCCCGTTTATTATTTCTAATAAAGAAGGTAATATTTTAGGGGTATCTCCAGATGAGTTTTTTGCCTTTCAATTTTTACTGGCCAGTATTGGCAATGTGGCTGTTACTGAAAAGATTGTCAGTGTTCGCGGTTGTCCGAAAACCCGGTTTTCCCTTTCTTCTGAATTTAGCCGGACATTGGGCCAAGCGGGATTTGTAGTATTCTATAATATTTATAAAGCTAATTTAAAAGGGGCGTATGCTAAAGCTGTAAAAAGGCGCGCAAAAGAAATGATTTTTTATTATCATATTGAAAAAATAAATTTTAAGATCTTAAAGAAATTCAATTGGTCTTTATCGGCAATCTGGTTCATGACTTTATCTTTTATTAAACATTTGTCATGCGTACCAATATATCATTTAAGTAATCTTTATCGCAAAGTGGCAAAAATAAAAAAGTGATTGAGAAAGGTTTAGGAGATGAAAAAAAATTATATTGCGGGTTGCGGCGGCATGCTGGGGAGGTTTTTGTAAGGGAGTAAGAGGTATTTAGTCTGTAGAGCTGGCTGGATGATGGGGGCTGGACCTAAAAAAGACAAGAAGTTTGTTCAAAAGATCATGAAACAGTTGAAAGAAGGGAAAAAAGAACTTTTTGTAGTAAATGATAAAATTGGCTCTCCTACCTATACTCATGATTTCGCGAAGAATGTTAGATTGGTGCTTGAAAAAGAAATTTGGGGATTATATAATATGGCAGGCGGAGATGTCACTAGCCGGTTAGGGGTTGCCAAAGAGATGGTAAAGATTATAAATCTTGAAAATAAAGTTATTGTTAAAGAAGTAAGCTTTGATTACTTTAAAAAAGATTACTTTGCTGTCAGGCCACCCTGTGAAAGATTAATAAATCGCAAGCTTAGCCTCCGCGGTTTGAATGTTATGCGGGATTGGAAAGTGACATTAAAGGAATACTTGGAAAACTATTATACGAATATCTCAAGTGATTGTTTAGCTTAATATTATAAAGGAAGGATTTTGAAATGAGAATAACCAAGGCGGCTATTTTGTCGCAAATCAACCAGCCTCTGGAAATAGAAGAAATTATTATTCCCGAGCTAAAACGTGGTCAGGTCTTAGTGAAAATTGCCTATAGCGGCGTTTGTCATACCCAGTTGAATGAAATTAAGGGGCTAAAAGGGGAAGATAAATTTTTGCCCCATACTTTAGGGCACGAGGGTTCGGGAATAGTTGAAGCAATTGGGGCAGATGTTACTAAGGTCAGGCCTGGAGATCATGTGGTTTTGACGTGGATTAAAGGGAGTGGTATTGATGTCCCGGCAACCCAATATAAAATGCAAGATGAGACGCTGGTAAATTCCGGTGCGATTTCCACCTTTATGGAATATGCTGTCATATCCGAAAACAGGCTTGTTCTCATCCCGAAAGAAATGCCGCTTAAGGAAGCCGCTTTGTTTGGCTGTGCTATTCCTACAGGCGCGGGACTTGTTTTTAATATATTAAAAACTAAAATAGGGGATACCCTTGCCATTTTTGGTGTAGGCGGCATAGGCATGAGCGTTTTATTGGCAGCTAGAGCAAAGGAAGCCTCTACTATAATAGCAGTAGATATTCTTGACAATAAGCTTGATGATGCGTTGCGGTTGGGCGCCACCTATACGATAAATGCAAAAAAAGAAGATGTATTATCGAAAATATCAAAAATCACTGATAAGCGAGGAGTTGATTACGCAATTGAATGCGTAGGAAAAAAAGAATCAATGGAAATTGCCTTTAAGTCGGTTCGGGATAAGGGCGGTGTATGCGTAATAGCCGGTAATTTACCACAAGGAGAACAGCTTTTAATTGACCCTTTTGATTTAATTAAAGGAAAACGGATTATTGGCACCTGGGGTGGGGAAACTAATCCTGACACGGACATTAAGTTATATGTATCCATGTATTTAGAGAAAAAACTAAATTTACACTTGATCCCGGTCAGTTTATTCGGACTTGAACAGATTAATTTAGCTATGAAATCCTTAGAAGATGGAAATATCGGGAGGGCAATTATTGAATACTGAACATGTTAAGGTTATTAGAAAACGTAATGGACTCATTGGCGTAGGTTTCAATGAACTATGGCGGTACCGGGAACTTTTTTGGTTCCTGGCGCTACGGGACATTTTGGTCAGATACAAACAGGCGGTAATCGGCATCGCCTGGAGTATTATTCAACCGCTATTTACAATGATTGTTTTCTCTGTCATATTCGGGCGTCTGGCAAAATTGCCTTCGGATGGTGTTCCCTATCCCATTTTGATCTTTACCGCTCTTCTTCCCTGGCAGTTTTTTGCTAACTCTATGAGTTCGGCAAGCCAGTCTATTGTTGGTAGCGCTGCGATTATATCAAAGGTTTATTTCCCGCGTCTGATTATTCCGACCAGCGCTGTTATTTCTGGAACAATAGATTTTTGTATTTCCTTTGGTATCCTTATAGGGATGATGGTCTGGTACAAGATTGTGCCTACCGCGAATATTATTTATCTACCCTTGTTTTTGTTGTTAGCATTTACTGCCGCATTGGGTATTGGTCTATGGCTATCGGCACTGAATGTTGAGTTTCGGGATGTATTTTATGTTGTGCCATTTTTAGTCCAGGCCGGTCAGTATATCTCACCGGTTGCCTATTCCTCATCCATTATACCGGAAAAATGGAAGTTGCTTTATTCCTTAAATCCTATGGCAGGAGTGATCGATGGTTTCAGATGGAGTATATTAGGCACCGCAACGCCAAATTGGGCCAGTGTTATAATAAGCGTCATATCCGTTTTGATTATTTTTGTAAGTGGCCTTTTGTATTTTAGAAAAATGGAAAGGACGTTTGCGGACGTTATTTAAACTATGGAAAAACCAATTATATCGGTAAAAAATCTGGGGAAACGTTATTTACTAGGACTGGGAGGCGGAGAACGTTATCGGGCTCTGCGTGATGTTATGTCCAACAGCGTTAAAAATCTCTTTAAAAGAAACAATGCGAATAAAAATCTCCGAGAGATATGGGCGCTAAAAGATATTAATTTTGATATTCGGGCAGGAGAAAAGGTGGGAATCATTGGCCGGAACGGAGCCGGCAAAAGTACTCTCCTGAAGATACTAAGTGAGATTACAGAACCCACGGAAGGTGAAGTGCGTATTTACGGCCGAGTAGCCAGCCTTTTGGAAGTTGGCACGGGGTTTCATCCTGAACTGACGGGCAAAGAAAACATTCTTATGAACGGCGCAATCCTGGGGATGAGGCGTGCTGAGATAAAAAATAAATTTGATGAAATCGTTGCTTTTGCAGAAATTGAAAAATTTCTTGATACTCCTGTGAAGCGTTTTTCCAGCGGTATGTCTATGCGCCTCGCCTTTGCCGTCGCTGCCCACTTAGAACCGGAAATATTATTGATAGACGAGGTTTTAGCTGTTGGGGATGCGCAATTTCAAAAGAAGTGCCTGGGGAAGATGGAAGATATATCAAGGGGGGGCAGAACCATCCTTTTTGTGTCCCATAATATGGCCAGCATTGCAAATCTGTGTCAAAGAACCATCTTGTTGAATGCTGGTCAAATGGAAATGGACGATTATTCACAAAAAGTGATTCAGCATTACATGGAAAAGATAAGTAAAGTTAGCGGGGAGATAATCTGGTCTGATCCAGGCAAAGCACCGGGCAATGACATCGTTCGTCTACATGCTGTACGGATCCTGCAGGATGGTCAGAATGGGCCTACGTCTGATGTGGATATCTCTAAAGACGTGTTTGTCCAGATTGCTTATTGGAACTTGCTGGAGGGAGCAAAACTATTCGCTGAAATTATTTTAAAAGACCAGCAAAATACATATATTTTTGCCTCAAGCAATCATGAGTATGTTTCTTTAACTGACGACGCATGGTACGGAAAACCCCAGCCCAAGGGGCTATTTCAATCAGTCTGTCGAATTCCAGGTAACTTTCTTAATGAAGGGGTTTATTATATTACTGCTATTGTGGGCAAAGCAGTAGCGGAAATACAAATTTCGGAAGATGGAGTGATCGCATTTAATGTACAAGATACCGGCGAGATGCGTAAAGCAGGGCTTTATGGGACATGGGGTGGAGTATTGCGGCCTCGGCTTGCCTGGCATACTGAATATATCGAAGAGGCTGAACTTTAGTCTATGACCAGTCTGTTTATATTATCTAATAAATGAAAAGGAGGTGTCAATTGAATTATTTATCCCACATAGTAAAAAAGGTGCCTGAGCCCGTTAAGATGTTCCTCAGACCAATCAGGGGAGTGTTTCAATATATTAGCGCTGTTAATCAGTTTTCGTCATTAAGAGGTAGGAAAGATCTTCAGTTAAACTTAGGCTGTGGCGACTTAGTCAAGCCGTCGTGGGTAAATATTGATTGGCATAATTTCCCAGATACTGCGAAGGCTGTTCTTATCACACATCCAGACACCTTTCTAATAAATCACAATCTTTGCAAGTCTCTGCCACTCGATAATGAAAGTTGTGGTTATATTTATTCTTCGCATTTTTTCGAGCATTTGGAGTATAAAGATGGAATAAGGTTGATGAGTAAATGCTTTGCAAAACTGAAACCAGGCGGGGTTTTTCGAATAGCTCTACCAAATTTTCGTTTGACATTTGAAGCATATCTTTCGGGGGATTGTTCAGTTTGGGATCTAGTTGAACAATATGTTGTTGAAATGATGGCGGGTATCCCGAAAACAGCTCTGGATTATCTTAATTTTGCGATTTATCAAGGTGGGGAACATAAATGCGTTTGGGATGAAGAACGCGTTAAGATAATTTTGCGAAAGCTTGGGTTCCACTCAGCCATTGGATCATCATATAAGCAAGGAATAGATGAGGATACGGCTATTTACAGAAAGTATTCATTCTATGTGGAGGCTATCAAGTAGTTTTCTCAGTATATCGAATGGAAAACGGGCTTGCTTGGAAGAAGGATGAATATAAAAGAGGAAGACAGTCGATGAACTTTAAAAAACTTGCAATTATGCAACCATATTTTTTTCCATATATTGGTTATTTTCAGCTAATGAATGCAGTTGATGAATTTGTTATTTATGACAATATTGAATTCACAAAAAAGGGTTGGATAAATAGAAACAGAATATTGGCAAACAAAAAAGACATATTTATCACTATCCCGCTGAAGAAAGATTCTGATCATTTAGATGTCAGAGATAGGTACTTGGCTGATAGTTGGTCGTCTGAGAGAGTGAAAATGATGAATAGAATAAAAGAATACTATAGAAAGGCGCCACAGCTTGAGCTTGTCTATCCTGTAATAAAGAAATGTATTTTATTTGAAGAGAATAATTTATTTAATTTTATTTTAAATTCTTTAAACCAGGTAAAAGAATATTTGGAAATACGGACACCTTTAGTAATATCATCAAATATTTGCATTGACCATGCATTAAAGGCAGAAAAAAAAGTTATAGATATATGTAAAGCGAGAAAAGCAGACATGTATGTGAATCCTATCGGCGGCATACAACTTTATGAAAAAGATGAATTTAAGAAAAAAGGCATAGAATTATATTTTCTTAAGACAAATGATTTTAGGTATATGCAGCTCAGCAATGACTTTATCCCTTTTTTATCAATTCTAGACGTGATGATGTTTAACTCAAAAGAAGAAATAAAGGAATATTTAAAATCCTTTTATACATTAATCCAAAAGGATGACTTTAGCGATGCACAGACTGTCCTTAAATTGGATATGGAGAATAATGATGTTTAAGTGGAGAAAACTAGGGAGGGTTTTTAATCCTCAGGAAGTAGATGATAAGTATTGGTTAAAGGAATTTGCTCAAGCGCCTTCTGTTTTAATATTTGATAAATTTGTCAGGGTTTATTTTTCTTGCAGACCCCTGCCAGACGCAAACGGGAAATATGTCAGTTATTCCGCTTATGTCGATTTAAACAAATATAATTTATTGGAAATATTGAATATTGCCGAAAAGCCGATTTTACAATTAGGCGAACTGGGAACTTTTGATGAATTTGGTGTATATCCCGTATCGGTGATAAGAAACGGTGCTGATATACTGGCGTACTATGGCGGATGGACAAGGTGCGAATCAGTTCCTTATAATGTAGCAATTGGATTTGCGATAAGTCATGATAATGGGACAAACTTTCATAAACTTGGTAATGGTCCCATATTATCCTATGGCGTTCATGAACCATTTGTTTTAAGCGGTCCCAAAATTAGAAGATTTAATGATCGTTGGTACTTGTGGTATATTGCGGGAAAAAAATGGATATTGACGGATGGTAAACCGGAAATCGTCTATAAAATTCGCATGGCATCTTCGATCGATGGGATTAATTGGGAAAGAGAAGGTAGGGATCTTATTGAGAACAAACTGGAAGAAAACGAAGCCCAAGCAAGCCCGGATGTTATTTTCTATAAAAAGAAATACCATATGTTTTTTTGCTATAAATATGCCCTAAACTTTAGAAATAATGAAAGAGGCTATCGTATTGGATATGCTGCTTCTGATGATATGATAAATTGGGTTAGAGATGATACAAAAGTAGGCATAGATATTTCCCAAGAAGGATGGGATTCAGAATCGATTGCCTACCCGCATGTTTTTGAACTTGATGATAATATTTATATGCTATATCTTGGAAATCAAGTGGGTAGATTTGGTTTCGGGTTGGCAAAATTAGAAGATTATGTTAATTAATAGAGGTTTGTAAGAATGAAATGGATAAAACTGGGAAAGATCTTCGATCCTACAAAGTATAAATTGTCAAATAATCGTTTTGAGTTTGTTCAATCGCCTCAAACGCTGGTCTTTAATGATTATATAAGGATTTATTTCTCAACAAGAATAAGAGATAAAGCTGGTAAATACCTATGCCATATTGCATTTATTGATATAGCCAAAAATTTTAAGGAAATAATTAATATTTCCAC
>Ga0163203_1000159_pt1 | contig 17418 bp, 11 predicted proteins | sample PL_2010_330m_FD_113534 | JGI IMG/M metagenome (GOLD analysis project Ga0163203, IMG submission 113534) | Freshwater microbial communities from Powell Lake, British Columbia, Canada to study Microbial Dark Matter (Phase II) - PL_2010_330m | ecosystem: Environmental > Aquatic > Freshwater > Lake ... | reverse complement strand
GTACAAATGCTTCTCGTAGGGGGTCAAATCCCCGTTTGTCGAGAAGGAAATTCCAAAATGCTTTTGGAAATTACTCTTTAAGATATTTACAAACTCATTAAACGTAAGCGAATTCGCAATAAGATCATTAATAGCAACAGTTTTCCGTGATAATAATTTTTTTATTGTTTCTTTTTCTTTATTACTTTTAGTAGGCATCAGTTCTGCCATCAGTTCCTGATTATGATTAAATAATATTGAACCATGCTGAAGAAAGGCATTTCCTTTACGGATTTGAGCGCTGCCAATTATTTTACTGCCCCGATAATTTATCTCATATTTTGATGCGCTTGTAAAACAAGGGTTGACCCAGTTTTTCTGCTCCTTTTCAGGGGGCATACTGTCCTGCATTGTTGCATCAATACCGATTTCGTGAAGTGTTGCAAGAAGGACTTTCCCTATTTTTTGATAGGATTCCAGAACTGAGCCGGCAAGGATTCCATCAATGCGCGAGATAACTGCATAGGTAACCTCATCATAATGGAGCACGGCTCTGCCACCGGTCGGTCTGCGTACAAGTCCAAAACCATACTCTTTTACCTTGTCCAGCAGAATATGCTCTTTTATCTTTTGATGATACCCAAAAGAAACTGTCGGCGGGTCCCAATCATATACACGAATTGCAGGAGGGTTATTTTTATTGATAATTCCGAATAAAATTGCCTCGTCCATAGCCATGTTTTCATGGGGCTTGAGTTTACCGGAATTAATAAAACGCCAAGTTTCCATCATTATTGCAGAACCACTTTCTGCTTACCTTTTATGATAGTACCGATCACCTTTGCGTCGGTTTGATTTAGCATTTGATTAGCATTTTTTTCGGTGACTACAGCGATCATGCCGATTCCCATATTGAATGCTCTGTACATCTCGTTTTCTTCAACTTGCCCGCCCTGCTGAAGAAGTTTGAAGAGAGGGGGAATATTCCACGAATCTTTCTTAACTATAGCTGAAATTCCATCAGGAATAATGCGTTTGAGATTTCCAGGTATTCCACCACCTGTGATATGGGCAAGTCCTTTAATAACATGCCGGTCAATAAACGGTTTAAGGATCGGATAATAGGATTTGTGCACTGCGAGGAGCGCTTCAGCAACTGGTTTTCCTAATTCATCTATATAAGAATCCGGTTTGAGCTTAAGCAGATCAAACACGATCTTTCGTGCCAGAGTGTAGCCGTTCGTGTGAAGTCCTGTTGAAGAAAATCCAAGCAGCATATCTCCTTCAGAAATCGTTTTACCCAAGATTGTATTCTCTTCATCAACACAGCCCACAATTGTACCGACAAGGTCAAAATTATCCTTTTGATAAAGAGACGGCATTTCTGCCAGTTCTCCACCGATAAGTGCACAGTCATTTTCCCGACATGCAAGAGCAAGACCCTTAACAATTTCTTCGACATGCCGAGGAATGACCTTTCCAATGCCAATATAATCAAGAAAAAAAAGCGGGTATGCACCTTGAGTGAGGATATCATTCACACAGTGATTTACAATATCCTGTCCGACCGTGCCCCATTTTTGTGCCAGATTTGCAACCTGTACTTTTGTGCCGACACTGTCTGTGCTTGAGACCAATATTGGTTGCTTCCATTTGGACAGATCTAGTTTGAATAGCGAGCCAAAGGAACCGATATCCATTACAACACTTTGTGAAAAGGTGCTTTTTGTGAGTGGCTTTATCAGATTAACAGCTTTTTCCCCTGCGCTGATATCAACGCCTGCTTTCTTGTAATCCATTTTTTCTTTCATTATTCAAACTGTGTATATTTTTTGAGCTTGTTAAAGCGTGTTATTATTTTTTCTTTAGAAAGTTTTTTTAGAGCATTCAAACTAAATCCCTCGACATTGAACGCAGAAGTGATCGTTCCCATGATGGCTGCCTGTTTCAGGGTTTTGTCATTGAGCGTTTTACTGGAAGCAAGATAACCCATGAAACCGCCGGAGAAGCAATCTCCTGCACCGGTCGTGTCCATAACCTTTTTGAGCGGATAGCCCGGAGCAAAGAAATAGAAATTCTTTTTCACGATCATCACGCCATGTTCGCCCTTTTTGACTACCACGATCTTTGGTCCGTAAGTGAGTATCTTCTGTGAGGCATCATATAAATAGTGCTCCTGAGTGAGTAAGCGGATCTCTTCATCATTAATAAAAAGAATGTCTATATGCTGAAGCATTTCCATCAGTTTATCAAGTTTCTTAATAATCCAGTAATTCATCGTATCAGCAGCAATAATTTTGGGTTTTTTCATCTGTGCGATCACATTAAGCTGTATTTCCGGATTGATATTTCCAAGTAAAACAAAGGGGGAATCACTAAGGTCTTCAGGAATGATCGGATTGAAATTTTCGAAGACATTCAAGTGGGTTTCCAGCGTGATCGCTTGATTAAGATTGATGTAGCGCCCTCTCCAGCGAAAGGTTTTTCCTTTTTCAAAATGCAGAGCTGCAGTGTTTACACCATACTTTTCCAAAAGCTCTATGTGCTCTTTCGGGAAATCCTGACCAACCACCCCGATTATGGCTACTTTATCATAAAGAAAACTTGCTGAAACTGATGAATAAACTGCGGAACCACCAAGAACATCATGCACTTTTCCGTAATGATTTTCAATACTATCAAGTGCGATGGAACCAACGATCAGTAAGCTCATTATTCTGTATCCGTTTCTTCAATTATCACAGTGGCAGGTTTGTTCTTATCATTAAGAATGTAGTCCCAGAATTTAGAAACTCCGCCTGTAGAAAAAAACCGAATAAGCAGGATCAGCACAATGAACAGTATGATTCTGATAATGAGTTTCCAGATCGAAGTGAGGTCTTTATTACGATAGTTTCTTCGTTTTTTCAATTCATCTGTGAAAAAAGACATGATGTTAAATATTTTGAAGTCCTTCAGCAAAGCGCTGCAATCCCTTTTCAATATTTTCCATGGAATTTGCATAGGAAAAACGGACATAGTTATTTGCTCCAAAAGCTGAGCCGGGAACTATTGCGACATAATAATTCTTCAGAATGTATGTGCAGAGATCTGCGGAAGAGGTGATGTTCTTTTTATTGTTTTGTAAATAATAGGAAATGTCTGGCATGGCATAAAATGCACCTTTTGGGAGCGTGCATCTCACATTAGAAATACTGTTCAATTCTTTCACGAGAAAATTTCTTCGTTTCTCAAACTGTTGACGCATCTTTTCAATACTTCCGTCATCCTCTGTAAGTGCAGTGATAGCTGCTTTCTGCGTCATGGAATTCACATTCGAGGTTGTGTGGCTCTGGATGCGGCTTGCATATTTGATGACTTCGATCGATCCTGCCGCATATCCGAGACGCCAGCCGGTCATAGCATAAGCTTTGGAAACGCCGTTTATGACAATTGTGATATCCTTTACTTCCGGTGAGAGCGAGGCAATTGACACATGCTCTTCGCCATCATAAATGAGTTTCTCATAAATTTCATCAGAAATAATAAAAATATCATATTTCACACATACTTCGGCGATGCCGAGCAAATCCTCTTTGGAATAGACGCTTCCTGTCGGGTTGTTTGGTGAATTCAGAATAAGTGCTTTCGGATTACTGAGAGAGGAGAGCGCATCATCGAGTTGCAGTGCGGTGATCTTGAAATTTGTGCTCATATTCGTGGGAAGCAGGATGGGATGTCCGTCAACCATTTCTACTTGTGATGTGTAGCTCACCCAATAAGGAGAGGGGATCAGCACTTCATCGCGGGGATCGCAGATTGCAAGAAGAACGTGAATGATCGAAGCTTTCGCGCCTGGAGAAACAAAGATTTGATCTGCAGTGTAATCAAGACCATTATCATTTTTGAATTTCTCTACAATTGCATCCCGCAGTTCCGGAATACCGGCAGCAGCAGTATAGCGAGTGAAATTGTCGTCCAACGCCTTTTTCGCAGCTTCTTTAATGTATTCAGGAGTATTGAAATCCGGCTCTCCAACCCCGAAATTTATGACATCATGACCTTCCGCTTTCATCTTTTTGGCAAGTGCAGAAACGGTCAGAGTGGGGGAAGGTTTGATCGCTCGTGCGCGATGGGAAAGTGTTGTGCTCATTGTATCTCCAAATGCCTATAATTCATATACAATTTTTGATAGATCAGCAGTTTTCATGAAGGTAGAATGGATCAAACGAAGTAGCGCCATGCGGTTTTCCCGAAGTGTTTCATTCTCAACCATGACCATCACATTATCAAAAAATAAATCAATAAAATCCTTCAATGCAACAAGGTCGTTAAAGCAGGCATTATAGTTTTTCTTTTCAAAATGAGTTTCATAATGAGGTATGATCTCAGTCAGTTTTTTATAGAGTTCAGATTCCTCTTTTTCCTCAAAAAGTGCTTCATTAAAAGGAACTATTTTTTCCGAACCTTCAAGTATATTTGATGCCCTTTTAAATCCAATAATGAACTTCTTGAAATCTTCATGCAGTTTGAATTCCTGCAGACTTTTGGCTCGTATCGTCACATCGGGAATGTCTGTATAATCTGCTTCAATGACTGCATTTATCACATCGTAATCAATTTCTGAATTTTCAAGATACATGCGTATTCTCTGAATAAAGAAATCAACGACTTCTTCTTTCAATTCCTTTTTAGTATCTTTATAAGTTTCGATACTTTTTGCAATAAAATTTTCAAGGTTCAGGGACAAATCATGTTCTGCGAGGATCGCGATAATGCCATTTCCGGCTCTTCGGATCCCGAGTGGATCGCTTGTACCGCTCGGTTGCAGTCCGATTGAAAAACAGCCGACTATCGTATCCATCTTATCAACAAGCGAAAGGACAGTTCCGGTTTTTGTTTCCGGCAAAATATCGTCCTTGAAGCGTGGCAGGTATTGCTCGAAAAGCGACTGTACCACTTCGGCATCTTCCCTGTCATTCAAGGCATATTGCCAGCCCATATAGCCCTGCAATTTGGTATATTCCTTTTCACCAAGAATGAGTGTGGTCAGATCGGATTTGCACAAATGGACTGCTCTTTCAATCTTGTCATTGTCATATGAAAGAGCATCAGCGCACCATTTTCCAACAGATTTCATTCTTTCGATCTTATCATAAAGTGTGCCGAGATTTTTTATGAAAGTGATCTTCTTTAATTCATCAACTCGTACTGCAAGGGGGATTTCTTTGTCCGTATCAAAATAGAATTTTGCATCGCTAAGTCGTGCATTGATAACCCGCTCATTGCCGTAGAGAACTTTGCTTATTGTTTTTGGATTGCTGTTACCGATCCCGATAAAGTATGGTATAAGCTCATTTGATTTGTTCTGAACGGAAAAGGATTTTTGAGTTTCTGAAAGAGTTGTTGTAAGAACTTTTGGAGGTAAGGATAAAAATGCTCTGTCGAAAGTTCCAACAATTGGAGAGGGATATTCAACCAGATCGGTCACGGTATCGAGCAGTTCTGGATTCTCAACAGGAATGCCACCGATTGTCGCAGCAGCTCGCTGAATTTCCTTTTTGATCCGTTCCTTTCTCTCATTTCTGTCTGCAATGACAAAGTGCTCTATTAATATATGAATATATTTATTAATTAAAGGTATATTAATAATGTTATGTAATTTTTGGAAGCGGTTTCCGAAAGTGAATGTGTTGCTTTTAATCCCATCGATATCGAATTCGAGAAGTTTGTCATTATATAAAGCAAGGATCCAGCGGATGGGACGCGCAAAAAGAATTGTGCTGTTTCCCCAGTGCATCTTTTTTGGGAAGGGTATTTTTGGAATGACTTCGACAGAAATCGTGCTGAGAATTTCTTTGGTTGGTTTTCCTTTTATATGTTTGATGACACTGAGATATTCACCTTTTGGAAGTTCTTTTATTATGATATCTTTTTCTTTGAGATTTTGCTTCTTGAGAAATCCCAGCCCAACTTTGTTCAGATTGCCATTTTCATCATAAGCAATACGTTTGGGAGGTCCGACAATTTCTTCGGAGGAATCTGCCTGAGCAGCGGGAAGTCCAGTTACCATTATGCATAATCTGCGTGAAGTCGAATATGGCTGAATCGTATCAAAAGCAAGCTGCACTTCCTGCAAGCGAGTGGAAAAATATTTCTGTAGAAATGTAATAGCGGGTCGTATGTAAGAAGCCGGTAATTCTTCTGTTCCAATTTCATAGAGATAGGAGTTATTATTCATGTTGAGGGGGAAATTTCCTGATGGTGTAAAGCGTGTCAAGATTTTGGGTCTGCCGGATTGTTTTGAAGCTTATTCTCTCTCCAGCAGGAATGTTGCTGGTCCGAAATTCAGAAGGTCGATCTTCATAAGAGAGCCGAATTTTCCCAATTTTGTTGGAACACCGAGTTCATTCAGGCACTTGCCAAAATACTCATACAATGCCTCTGCTTTTTCTGGAGGAGCGGAGTCGGAAAAGCCGGGGCGGTTCCCTTTTTTTGTGTCAGCATACAAGGTGAATTGCGAGATCAGCAGAATTTCTCCACAAATATCCTTCACACTGAGATTCATCTTTCCTTCATCATCCTCAAATATGCGCAGGTTCATTGACTTTTTCGCAAGAAAGTCTGCATGGGCTTCAGTATCATTGTGCCCGACTCCGAGAAAGATGAGCAGTCCCTTTCCTATTTCTGAAATAAGTTCTCCATCAACAGAGACAGAAGCACGGTTCACACGCTGAATAAGCAGCCGCATAGTACCTCCCAAAATTTGATGTGAGCAGACTATTTTTGAGTGATGTTTTGTCAACAATCATCAATTTCTTGACGATAAAAATGACTTCACGCATACAAGAGCTTCCTATGAAAAAGATCAAATGCAATATATTTGGAATGAATAAAATGTTGACCATGAAGGGAATGGCTCTACATTTTGGCAATCAAAAGAGGAAGACTGCCTATATACTTTGATACTATCGAAATTTCGCTTATAGCGAGCAATCCGCCGGTTGACGGATAAACCCTGTAAATAATTGAATAAATATATTTAAGGATAGTTATAAGTTTAAGTAGGTATGAAGATTAGATCTGTTTTCTTTATCAGCGTCCTGTTTTTAATTGCAGCAGGTTATACACTTCTGCAGCATAATGCGATACAGGCAGAGACCATCATCGAAAAAGGTGAGGAGAAGGTAAGCAAGCAAACAGTTGAGGTCACAGATAGCACCGGTAAAACGACTAAAGATACGCTTCTCATTGTTACTGACACCCTGTTTATTGAAAAGCCGGAACTCGGTATTATTGATACAATTCCTTTTGCTGATACTTTAAATCTTACCGAGGAGCACGAGAAACAAAAAGATACAACAAAAACAGTTATACAAAAGAAAAAAAATCATCCTCAAAAAATATCTTCATTTCCAAGCTTGTTCCATCATACAATTTCTATGCCTCTTATGGCAAAAGAGGACTCCACAGAGGTAGTAGAATACCTCAAGAAAGAAGCATTCCCCCACCAGAAATTCAATAAATATTTTGTGAATTCCAAACTCTATGAACACTCGGATGAAATTGATATCAGAAAGAATAGGGTACTGGTTCGAAGCTCTTTTGGAGGAGCCCGTATCCATGCACCTTTTGCATTGGGCTTAGAAAACTATGTGAACGTTCGCTTCCATGAGCAGCTTTATGAGTATCTTTATAAGGATATTGAGCAGGCAGAACAGCTTCGGATTCAGAATAAGCAGGTGCAGGGGATTATTCCGGATATTGAATTTCCTAAGATAAAAATGCCCAAAGCAATGCGCCGCTTCTTTGGTGATAATATCGGTCGGCTCAAAGTGACCGGTTCTCAAAAGATAACTATTGGTGGATCATCAACAAAACGCAAACCGGAAACAGTAAACGAAAGCTCAAATAAAGGGTTTTTCCCAGACCTTAAAATGGAGCAAAAGCTGAATCTTGGCATCAGCGGAACTATCGGTAAAAAGATAAAGGTCGATGTAAAACAAACTTCTGATGCATCTATCTTTGAGAAAAATAAGATCAGCATAAAATATGTAGGTGATGAAGATGATCCCATCAAACTGATCGAGGCAGGTGATACACGGCTCTCACTTTCGGGCTCACAATTTATCAGCTACTCAGCTTCTTCTGAAAACCTGTTTGGCATCAAGGGTGTATTTGAATTCGGAAAGCTTAAACTCACTACTATTATTAGCCAGCAGGAAGGGAAACAGGCATCGGCATCTGCCACAGGGAATGCAGTCCAACAGGAAACAGAGTATATGGACAAAAACTTTGTAAGGAATAAATATTTTTTGTTTGATGAACCCGAGAATTTGTTTGTCGGTCCTGATAATTTGCCCGTGAATCCGGACACATTGCCTATGACCCAATGGTACTATGATTCCTACAAAATGCCTAAAGATGGCACAGTGAGAGTCTTCATTGATGACGGACGTACTGATCCGACGAATATAACGGGTTATGATCTTGATCATACTAATGAATATAAATTTTATGAGCTTACCGACCCGATAAATGATTTTTTGATAGACTATCCTAACTCCCCATATATGATCAAATTCGGAGTTGGTATTTCAGATGACTATGCCATTGGTGTGATCTATGAGGAGGTGTCTGGAAAGAAGTGGGGCAGTTATGTAGATGGAGTTCCAACCGTTAAAATGATCAAGAAGAATTATTACACAGATGATTTACCTGCTGCAAAGTGGGGTTATCAGATCAAAAATATCTATAGTCTAGGGGGACAGAATATAGATCCTCAGGGTTTTGAAGTTAAGATATTTTTCGAAGATCCCGATAATGGAGGAGCAGAAACATACAGCATTGTCGATTCCAATAATGTGCAGCACAAATTCATAAATATCCTCGATCTCGACACGAATGGAGACGGTATTGTGAACGGAAGTGATGAAACAATTGATCTGGAGACCGGAACTGCTCAATTTAGTATGTGGGAGCCATTCCAGCCATACTGGTTCTCAGAATACAGCAGTACACTCGGTAATCCAATGGTCTATAATGAGCGCGATCCAAAGGTAGTAGATTATAATCCCTTTTACATAAGTGTGAAGTCAAACACAGTCGGCAGCACTATCAACTTAGGACACATTAATATCATCGAGGGAAGTGAAAAGGTTTATGTTGACGGTGTGCTGATGAAAAAGGGAACTGATTACGATATTGATTATTTCAGTGGCACAGTACGGCTCAAGGGCGATGCTGCCAGCGATCCCAACGCTGATGTAAAAGTCGATTTCGAGTACGAGCCCTTCTTCAGTATGGACAAGAAGAGCATGTTCGGTCTTCGGGCAGATTATGAATTCAATAATAATGCAAAGATCGGTGCGACATTCATGTATGAGGGGGGAGCTTCCGGCAATAAGCATGTAAAGGTAGGAAGCGAGCCCACTAAGATATTTGTTGGAGACATCGATGGCTCTGTAAAAGCGGACCTACCCTTTGTGACTGATCTCGTAGATATGATACCACTTATGAGAACCAATGATAAATCAACAGTGTCACTTTCCGGTGAAGTCGCAATGAACATTCCTGATCCTAATACCACCGATAACAAAGAAGCATATATCGATGATATGGAAGCTATCAATGAGATATTTTCTATTGGTATTAGCCGTTCTGAATATGATTTTGCCAGTTATCCTATCGGAATCGATTCTCTTATGGCAGATACACTTGTTACCCTTATTTCCAGAGGTGATCTGAGCTGGTATAATCCACATAATGTATTCCAGAAAAAAGATATCTATCCCGATCTTCCAACCGATGAAGGAAGGGAGTATGTCTCTGTGCTGGAATGCAAGCTAAAGCCCATATCCCAGCTACCAAACTGGGCTGGTATCATGAAAAGTTTTGGCAGAACCGCTGAGGATTTCGAGAAAAAACGATATCTCGAACTTACACTGAAAGCAAAAGATGCAGAGCTTGGTGACACGCTCTTTATCAACCTTGGTACCATGAGCGAGGACTATTATCCGATCACTCATCCGAATGGCATTCTGAACTATGAGGATCTCAATCAGGATGGTGTGCTCGATGTGGGGGAAGACGTAGGACTTGATAATGTACCTGGCACAGACCCGGTACCTCCCAAAAATCATGATGAAGATGACGAGCCCGGAATCGACGATGGAAATGATGATTATAATTATACTGCAGGATCATCAAATTACAGTGGAATAAACGGTGATGAAGTCAACGGACGTCTGGATACTGAGGACTTGAATAGAAACTTTGTGCTCGACACAAAAAATAATTATTTTCAATATGCTATAGACCTCACAAACGTAGATCCCGAAATTCTCATTTCAGAATATAATGATTGGAAATTCATCCGCATTCCTTTGCAGGATTCGACATATTTTCACCCCGCTGATACTCTAAATCCTTCTTGGGGCTATATTCAAAGTGCCCGTTTGTGGATGAAGACCGAATCTTCGGACGATCTGGTTATTGATATCGAGACTTTCGAACTGGTTGGTAACAAATGGACTGCTTCTGCCATTATGGATACTACTTTGCACAGACCTGCAGACCTTCAACCCGATGAAGCGTTCGAGGTGGCAACTGAAAATAACTCCAATAATCTCGATTATACTCCACCTCCAGGTTCATTGACAGGTGATGATGATAAAGAAAAAGAGATCGAGCAGTCTCTCGTATTGAAAATCCAAAATCTTGAACCGGATAGATATATCTATGCAAAGGAGAATTTCTCCGAAAAATTAGACTTGCTGAATTACAGCAAAGTGAAATTATGGGTCTATGGCCAGCATGCCACAGGACCTCCACCAAATGCATCGGATACTGAAACAATTGTTTTCCGACTTGGTGCAGATACATCGAACTATTACGAGTATCGCAAGTCCGTACAGATGTATGATGATATTGACTCAAAAATGACAGAGAGCCGCTGGCAGGATATTACTATTGATTTTACAGAATTTACCGATCTAAAAAAAAGTGATGTGCAAGATACTACTGCCTGTTTGAGGATCGTGGGTAATCCTTCTCTTGGTTATATCAAGCAGATAGCAGTCGGACTAATTCGTCCTGATACTTTGGAGACGGCATTTAGCGGGCGCATTTTCTTTGATGATATTCGTGTGAGCGACCCCTACAGCGAAATGGGTATGGCTGCCAGATTAACGCTTGATACAAAAATTGCAGATTTTGCCGATGTAAAAATCAATTTTGAAAGGAAGACCCCAAATTTCTATTCCCTTGGTGCAAGTGCCGGCGGCGGTTCGGACAGCTATTCCTATGACCTTAGGAATAATATTTATCTTCATAAATTTATGCCTGATGAATGGGGCTTCAATATTCCGTTGAAATTCGATTATACCTTTAGTGAAAGCAAGCCGAGATTCCAGCCGAATTCGGACATCAAACTCATCACACCTGAAGAAAAGAATGAATATAAAACCCTTCGGGAATCAAAATCTGCATCGATCTCGCTTCGAAAAAACAAAAAATCGACAAACTTCTTTGCAAAGCTTTTTCTCGATAACACTTATATCGCAGCAACAGTTCAGAATAACAATATCCTTTCGCCTACAAAACGGGATACTACTTACAAATATACAGGAACATTGAATTATGCATTGAATTTCGATAAAAATACTCATGATATCAAAATTTTTGAAAAATTCAATGTGTACTTCCTTCCCCAGAAGATCACCATCAATACTAATTATAACTATACAAGGTACAATTCATGGACCAAGCTGAGCCAGGATACACTTTTCATAAAAGATGATAAGGTGCCGGAACACACCCTGAATCCTAAACTTACTGTGGATTATGAGTTGTTCACAGATCTCAATACTGATTATTTGCTGAACATGACACGTGATCTTGGAAAGAAAAATAAGGTAGGAAAACTGAATATCGGTGTGGAAACTGCCAGAAATCAGGATGTGAAACTAAAATACGTGCCGGAGTATCTGAAATTCTTCAATTTCAATACGGAGTATAAGACCGGCTATAAACAGAATCGTAGAGAAAATCTACAAAATGACTCATTAAGTGTTCAGTATGAAGTTGAAAATGAACGGAGAACTTCCGCAAACATAACACTGAAGTTTGATAAATGGGGTAAGAGCATCATGAACCTTATTGAGATCGATGAGGTCGTAGTTGAAGAAAAAGGGAAAGTTCAAGTTAAAGAAATAGTTGAGGAAGTAATTGAAGAAGAAAAGGGTAATGACGAAGTAGAGGAGGTATTAGAGGAAGAAGTCGAAGAGATCGATGAAAGAGAGTTGGAGGAAGGGGAGAAACAAATGGAATTGGAGGACTGGGAGCTGGAAAATGAATTGGAAGAGCAGGAGATCGAAGAGAAAAAAGAAGAAATTATTGATACTGTAAATATTGAGATAGAAACGTCTGAGGGTGAAGAAGAGGTAATTGTGGAAGAAGGACCTCCACCCTTTAACATCAAAAAAATTGCGATGTACACCACCAAGGTGCTTGGCTTCTGCGTCAATAAGTTTGGTTCCGTGGATCTCAGTTATTCAAGTACCTATAAAACAAAATACTATGTGCCGCCGGATTCTATACCTGACCTTTATTATCAGCTTGGATTACGCGACCTCACATTCGGGCAGATACAATCAACAGGTCAGGTAGATGCCTTTTCTGCCAACACACGAACCAGCTTTGAACTAACGAAGTTCATAAGCGCAGAAGTAATTGCAAAATACAGCATCGATCTGAATCAAAATTCCGGCAACAAGACAAAAACAGAGTCGATAACTCTGCCTGGGCTCGTTCTTGGCTTCAATGGAATTGATGATTTCCTGAATGCAAATTTTCTCAGTAATAGCCGGCTCTCAACGAGTTTTTCCCGCATGATATCTAATACAGGGTCAGGATTCTGGGATACACCGGAGAGCTCTACAGAGAAGTTCCAGTTCAGTCCGCTTATCTCTTTCAATACTAAGCTATTCAATAAGATAAATGCAAATCTTGGTTTTAATTATAACTTCAGTAACCAGATAAGTTATATTGAAAATAATAAGGAAACAAGAACTGATGAAGCGAGCGTCAGCACAACTTTCCGCTATACATTCCAGTCTGCAAAAGGAGTGAAAATTCCTCTACTTGGAAGTCTGAAAATAACGAATAAAACCGATATTGACCTAGATATTAGTTATACTTCCAATCAGTCAAAATATACCAATACATCTATGCAGAAATGGGAACCAACTGAAAATAAAAATACTTTTAAGGTTGAGCCCAGGGTAACTTACAACTTCAGCAGAGACATTAATGCAGGACTCACAGCCCGTTACGAAGCCCAAAAAGACGTGAAAGCAGGAACTTCGACCACAACTACAGCTATTAATATTTGGGTAGAATTCAAATTCTAAAATGAAGGGGAGAGACTACAAACGTCTGATAGCAGTTGGCGATATACACGGACAGTTCGATATGCTGCAAGAGTTGATGGGAAAGATCGATCCTACAGATAAGGATTTCTTTGTCTTTATCGGAGATTATATCGATAGAGGGAGAAAAAGCCGCGAAGTCGTTGACTATCTGATAAATTTTAAAAAGGAATATAAATCGGTTTTTCTTCGGGGAAATCACGAGGATATGCTTCTGGATCATCTGGGGCTGGATAAGGAAGCAATTTACGGCTCGTATTATGAACGAAATGGCGGAGAATTTACTGCGCTTTCATACGGAGGCGCCGGTTCAACGATCGACGATTTGGAACATCTCATTCCAGAAGAGCATTTGGAATTTATAAAGGACACGAAGATATTTTTTGAAACAGAGAATTATTATTTTGTTCACGCCGGATTGATGCCCGGAGTTCCTTTTGATGAACAGAGCAGAGAGACACTTTTGTGGATCCGGCATCAGTTCATTGATTATCCGTCAGCTGACGGATTGGATAAGATAGTTGTGTTCGGGCATACTCCACAGCGCAGAGTGCTTATTACGGATGATAAAATTGGTATAGATACAGGAGCGGGATATTTTAAGAAATTGAGTGCGATCGATTTATTCACAAAAGAAATTTTTCAGGTGAGTTATCGGTAGGGCTGATTCCCACCAGTCCTAACCCGAGTCAGGTTTAGGTTTTTAAAACCCCATCATTAATAATTTTTCCAGTATTTAGAATAGTTTCAATAATTTCTCGTATATAACAGGTTTTTTCTAAACTGGACTTGGGTTATGCAGAGAATACGAAAATACTGGATTCCCTCTTTCGAGGGAATGACATGCTTTTATGAGTGTGCTAAATCACGAGTTGGTCGTGAAGGGAACGACTCGGGTTAATAAGTCGTACATTGAATGAGGTCATTTTGAGTGCAAATGACCCTACAACTCTTTTTTTCGTTTTAGTTGATCATCTATACGAAAATACTGGATTCCCTCTTTCGAGGGAATGACATCTCTTTTTTATGAGTGGGTTGAATCACGAGTCGGTCGTGAAGGGAACGATTCGGGTTAATAAGTCGTACATTGAATGAGGTCATTTTGAGTGCAAATGACCTTGCAACTCTTTTTTTCGTTTTAGTTGAACACATATACGAAAATACTGGATTCCCTCTTTCGAGGGAATGACATACTTTTCTGTTGGGAATCACATTTTCATAAGTGGTAATTGCTCTGTGTTCTCTGCATGCCAAGGCGTCCTGTCGGGGCGTAGCGTAGCGAAGACTGAAGTTAAACGAAAACTAGTGCTCTCTGTGATTAAAAGATAAATCTGTTGAATTCAAAAATTATACCTCAATGACATTCCCAATCCTTCAAATTCCAGGTCTAATTTTTTCTTTTTCTCATTGTAGTTGAACATCTTTGCATCTACATAGGCATCGAGAACAGCAAGCAACTTAACTGTTGCCCACCACCAGAGCATATTCTGCTGCTGCTGATAGTAGAAATTATACTCATCATAATATGCATGGTTGTGTGTCTGCTTATATAATGAATAGGCGTCATTCATCTGGATATGATATTGAATTGCCGTGCCAAGAAGCAGCGATTCAGCCATAATATCTATGCCTGCTTTCACGTACTGCTTGTTATATATCTGCCCGCCGCCAGGTATGATGGACCAGAGCAATGCTTTTGTGGAGCTTCTGCCGGTATTAAAGGGTTTTTCTTCTGCAGTAATATCTAAGGAGAATAGAATAATTATAATTGTCAGAAGGCAGATCTTTTTCATTGTCCTTTACTTTCTGCTATTTCTACATGCGTCGGTCTCAGGTGAAGGAAAAATCCGCAAAAGGTTGGAATGAGTATGTTGATCGCAAAGAGAAGCAATGACGCACTTGCCGCCTGTCCATGACTTATTAAAAGCTGCTTAAAGAAATACACTGATGCAAGTTCACGCAATCCAAGTCCGCTGAAGGTGATCGGAATGGCATTCACCAGCATCACAATGGAAATGAAGAAGAATGAACTGAAGATATTCACTCGTTGGAAAGCATTCAAGATCAGATAAAATTGTAAGATATACACAAAAACAAAAAGAAGAGAGATCAGGAATATCTTTGCTATGTATACTTTTTTTAAAATGGTTGTAAATTTATTAAAGTATGGAAGATGCTGTGCAATGTATTTTGAAAAGAATATGAGAAGCAGCACAGCAACCACTGCGATCAAATAATAAAAACTTTGATAAAAGCTCAATGAAATAAGTCCGAAAAGCAAGAGAGAGCAAAAGGCAAAGAATTTTTCATAGAATGCAAGCACGACCATTTCATCTTTTTTAGAGTTCGAAATATGAAAAGCCCTTCCGATCTCACCGAGACGGGCAGGTGTAAAGATACTATAGGAAAAGCTGTAGAGGATCGATAAGATGATCTCTTTATTAGAAACTTTTTCTTTACTCAAAGTGACGAGAAATTTCCACCTCATAGACTGCATGAACAGGTTAAGAGGGAGGAGTAGAAATGCGAGGACAACCCAAAGAATATCTGCATTTTTGAGCGCTGCAAGTATATGCTGAGGTTTGATGATGAAGAAAAGAAATATCAGGAAGAGGATACTGATAATGATCTTAAAAACGAGGGTGGATTTCTTTTTTAACATAATGAAATAGCTCACGGATTTTCACGGATTTGCACAGATGAATATATTGATTTTATTTTCATTTTATTTCTTATTCTTAATCAGCGTTTATCCGTTGCATCAGCGTTAATCTGTGTCCTATTTTTCTATCCGCCAGCTGGCGGACGGATTTTCACGGATTTGCACAAATGAATATATTGATTTTATTTTCATTTTATTTCTTATTCTTAATCAGCGTTTATCCGTTGCATCAGCGACAATCTGTGTTCTATTCTTCGTTCCATTCACAAACCTATTCTTCTAAGAGACTTCCCAGAAGCAGGGGGAACATGATCTCATGATGACCGATAAAATGAAAGCCCTTTCCGCCACAAGCTGTCGGGCGATTGACAATATTCATCATGGGTCTGTAATGCTTTATCATATCAAAAACTGCGGTATAAAAATTATTCACTTCGTAGCCGAGGTTGCGCACGATGGTCAGTGCTTTGAGGAATACTTCCGGCAAGATAACTGCGGAGCCGAAAGAGAGAAGCACGCCGCCGTCATTGAGTTCTTTCACAATATTCGTGAATATCTTGAAATCCTTATAGCTGGAACCGCCGAGTGCAGCACCATCTGCTTGCGGATGTTGATAAATTATGTCTGTGCCTATACCCACATGAACTGTGATTGGAATATCATACTCATAAGCTTTGGCAAACACGCTGTAATCCCAGTAAGGTGGACGCTCCTCAAAGATGAATTTACCCAGAGCTTCGCCATAGCCTAGTTCATTTTCAAAACCTTCGGAAATTACTTCATTGATTATCCTGCCTGTTTCTGCTCCCATTCCAAAGCTGCCGTCTTCAAGAGCGGTCTCCACGTCCTCTGAGGTCTTTCCAAAGAATGCGATCTCAAAATCATGTATACCGACAGAACCGTTCACTGCAATAGCAGAAATAATTTCTTGCTCGATTGCTTTGTTAATAAGCGGAGAAAGTCCACATTTGATAAGATGCCCCCCAAACATAAGAATGATGGGTTTTTGATCCATGATTGCTTTTTTTGCATGTCGAATCAGTTCTTTCAGATCCTTTGCAGCAAGGATATTTGGAAGACTTTTTATGAACTCATTTGTCTTAATAAATTCATCGGACACAAAATCCTTCACATGCACTTTGCTTGGACGATCTTCGACAGAATAAGTCGAAATGTTGCTTAAATCGATCTCTTCATATTTAGACATAATGTTTCCTTATTATATAGATTGATCGGCATACTGTTATGCTAATTTATCTCGGTTCAGGTAGCAGTCCAAAATTTATCATTCACATAAAGGAGCAGCATTCGTCGTACAAAGGGTCTTTCATTATCACAGGTTGAGGAGAAAACCATTTGCATCTCCTT
>Ga0163203_1000158_pt1 | contig 17486 bp, 17 predicted proteins | sample PL_2010_330m_FD_113534 | JGI IMG/M metagenome (GOLD analysis project Ga0163203, IMG submission 113534) | Freshwater microbial communities from Powell Lake, British Columbia, Canada to study Microbial Dark Matter (Phase II) - PL_2010_330m | ecosystem: Environmental > Aquatic > Freshwater > Lake ... | reverse complement strand
CCAACACATATTACCTTTCCAAAACGGATTATAGAATTCATACCTTTCTCCTATAGCGACAAAATAACCCCAGCGCTATGCCAGGGTTCTTTTAACAATATTTTACTACTGTGGCGGTGTTTTTGCAAGATTTTTATGACAATACAGCATAAATAAAAAACCCGGCTATTAAACCGGGTTTTTTATTTTAACGACAGCTCCTCTGGCAAAAAACCAGAGCCTATCCTTTACAGCTTTACTACATTAACAGCCTGAGGACCCTTTGGGCCTTCTTCTATATCAAACTCGACCTTTTGGCCTTCATTTAAAGACTTATAACCATCACCCTGAATTGCCTTATGATGTACAAATACATCCTTGCCTGATTCAGGAGTAATAAATCCATAACCTTTGCCGTTATCAAACCATTTAACTATGCCTTGTGCCATTATTACTATACCTCCTTCTCTATAAGATTATAGTAAATAACAGCAGAAACAAAAATCCACAAGGCGAAGCTCTCTTATCCCTTGCGGTTTAAAACTTCCATTCCTTATTTACTACATGTTGGAGTATACGCTATTTTACTCTTTTTGTCAACTAAAATTACCAGTTTTGTGACAAATTACGCGGCTTCAGATATAATATGTTCCGCGCGGTTAACGCTATAAGTTCTTAGGGTAAGCGGCACTGCAAACGCTGATACGCCTGCCGAGGATGTTTTTGATAAGCCGGCTGTTCCCTTGGGCTCATTTCGTTCGCTGGACGTATCAACATATGTTCCATGATTACCGCTATGGTCTTCTATTTCAAGCATATAATCACCCTTATCGCCCTTTTTAACCTTCATGGAGCAATGGTTAGGAGAAAGGCTGCTATCGTTGGGCATTGAACAATCATCATCGGAACTGCTCCCTATGCTAAACAACCTGTCAAAATCAAAAGTAAACCTATCGCTTCGCGTATCACCATTTGCATCTTCATGCGCCTGCAAACAAACTCTATTATCGTCAACCCATACCTTATAAACATATCGGCCTGCTATAAGCCATACATATTTTAAAAATTGGATTTTTGCCTGGCTGCTTTGACCCTTGCCTAATAAGATTATGCCGTTATGTATATAGGTTACTGTTTCCGGCATCTTTGCGATATGCTGCTCATGAATATAACCAAATACACGATTATCTTCAAATACAATAGCAGCCCGGCCTGCGCCATAATTGCTCACCATACCGACATCACCATTAAGAACAGACCTTTCGGTTGACACGCCTTTCATTACCGCTATCTCTTGATTTCTATAGAATTGTCTGGGATCATGGAACACAACCTCATCAAAGGGCAGCTCGTCTACTTGCTGCGCTGTTAAATACAAAAAATAGGCATAGAATAAACTATCTGTTGCCCCCTGTATAGCCACCTTCAAATCGAATATAATATTATCAAAATTATTCTCACCTACACTATTTTTAAAGATTCTATTGACAGTATCAACAAAAATATCAGGGCTTTCTATGCCAGGGTGCTCAGCGCGCAACAGTTTGAAAAATTCCGGCGTTACTACGCCGTGAGTAATGACTTTACCGCCCATCTGATGCGCCGCGACAAGCAGGCCTTTCTCTATATCCTCTCTTAATAACCTTACCAGCTCTTGGCTGTTTTTCCAGAGCTGCTCGTCAAACCCCCCAATAATACCATAGTCTTTCAGATGATTCACAACGGTCTCCCATTTGCCCTGCCCATATCTTACGAGGTGTAATAGCTCATGGTTACCAATAATCCGTATCATCCGGCAGCCTTTAACAGCGGCCTTGATTTGCAGTTCTCTTGCATATCTAAAGGCCTCCATAGATTTCGGGCCCCTGTCAATAAGATCGCCTCCTTGGATGAAGATGGTATTTTCGGCTATCCATTCATCGTCAGCCCCATTCTCATCCGCGCCTTTTTTTATCAATCCCGTTGCTTCAATTATCTCTCTGAACCCATCTAACTCAGCATGGGCATCACCGACAACAACCACACGTTCTTTCACGCCTTCAAGCGGCTTGACGCCTTCTATTTCATATCTATCCCATTGCTTGCTTGCCACTTTGCCTGCCAAGGAAGTTTTTGCTACTATAACGCCTCCTGATTCTGCTATAATCGGCCCTGTCTCAGATACAAGGCCTGCCACCTCTCTTAAATCCTGTAGAATCTTTGCCACAAAGGCTTCTACATCCGGGGTTATTTCATCTACACTAAGTGAATAAATGCATTTGTCATACATCTCATCAAGCCAGAATGCTATGTGCACATTTCCAGGTGTATTCTGGGAATACCCCAAAAGCCTGCCTGCTAGCTTGCCTTCCCCTTCGCCCTTACCATAAGGCTTTAAACTAAAAAATCTGCTAAGAATAGCCTCTATATCCTGCAAGGTAAGCTGTTTGTCAATGCAACCATAATGGGGGTCATTTGCAAGGATATCCCGCACCATTTCCTCATTATACAATAAGCCTGTTACCTTTAAATGCGAAAGACCTGTTAACCTGGCTATCTCCTGTGTGTTCACGGACCTGTTATTATATGGATAATATACAGGTTTTTTACCCAAAATAACCATCCCAATCTCATATGCATCGGATAACTCCTCTATACCAAAGTCATTTTTGACTTTTTTATCATCATTAAGACCTGCAAAAAGTTTTTCCCTTATAAAACGCGCTTTCTCTCCTGATGACGAGGATTTCTCAGATGCTTGCTCTTGTTTAGAATACGCCCGCCAAAGCGCATGTGCAACAGAACGCTTGGGCAAAGACCCGATAACAGCTATACGAGCCTCTCTGGATAGCGGCCTTGCAATCTGTGCAACAGCGCCCGGATTCTCCGCAGAGACCACTACCGGGATCAGGCGATTATTCTTAGCAACCACCAATATCATATAGCCGCTGCCTCCGAGTTGGCCCTGCACATCAGAATCATATATTTTAGCAAGGGACGGCGTTAAAAATTCCCTAAAATTAAAAGGTTCATCTGCGAAAAACAATGCATCGCCAGGTGCAAACCTTACTCCTGAAGTCTCCATTATAAAGCTTGCAAGTATTACATTGTTTATGCCGGATATCCATCCTACGCGGCGGTAAGAATACCTGGGGCCATGGTGGCCTGAATAAAGTTTATTCTGCAATTCTAAAATTTCTGATATTGCGCCCTGTGAAAGTATGCTTTCAAGAGGCATTTCTGACGCGTCATAAGAGCTGATTCCCAACTCTGCCCTATCTATCATACTGTATTGCCTTGGAGTTGCAGCCTTTTTGCCAATAATAATCTCCTTGTTTCCTATAATAATTTTACCTCTATGGCTCATAACATTATAGGTGCTTTGCATTATCGCAGCAATACCGGCATGGCTTTGTTTTTCTGAGGCTGCAGCATTGGCAGATGACAAGGAGTCGGCAGGCTTACCTACAAGGGCCGCCTTTAAGCTGCTCCGGGTACTCGCATCGAGCACGCCTGTTGCCAACGCTCTCAGCGCATAGTTTTTTTTCGGCACTGCAGAGCAAGATGCAGAGTTTCCCGTAAGCAAACTAATCATTACCAAAGATATTGCTTTTGCTAGAGTCGAATTATGGGGATAAAACATTATTGTCCTGTCGTTGTCTTAAGCTTTTCCTGCAAATAGTTAACACAAAATCTTTTAAATTTCTTTAATAAAGGTAATAATATATTACTATATTAAATTGAATGTGTCAATAATTTTTTAAAAAAGGGTAAAAAAAAGAACCTTCATTGGGAAATATGATTAAAAACAAGTTTTGTATGATAGCTACATATAAATGTATAAATAAGTAATAAACTAAAGCCCAAACAACCTTCCGCCCTGATAAATAACAAACGCTGCTACCCATGCCAACGCCGTTGAATAACCTATGCTGAAGAACATCCAGCCCCAGGAACCTGTTTCTTTTTTGATCACGGCCACCGTGCTAAGGCAGGGTATATATAAAAGTACAAAAACCATAAACGCATAGGCGATCAACGGGGTAAAAACAGGCCTGCCATCAGGGTAAACGTCCTTTCGTAAGGCCCCTCTAAGGCTGAATGGATTTCCGCTGTCTCTTTCGCCTGCACCATATAATACACCCATGGTACCGACAACTATTTCTTTTGCCACAACCCCTGTTACAAGTGCGGTGCCTATTTTCCAGTCAAATCCTAATGGCCTCACAGCCGGCTCAATAGCTTTGCCAATTTTTCCAATATAACTTTTTGTAAGGTCCCCTTTGGCACTTACCGGAAAAGCGCTTAAGGACCATATAACTATGCATCCCAGCATTATTACAGTCCCTGCTTTTTTTATATAAAGCCAGCCTCTTTCCCACATATGTATTATCAAACCTTTCAGGGTTGGGATACGATAGGGAGGAAGCTCCATGACAAATGGGGCGGATTCACCTGTAAATATAAACCTCCTGAAGACCTTCGCCATAAAAATCGCCATTAAAAAACCCAGTATATACAAAGAAAATAACACATTACTTGATATTTTTTCACTGAAAAAAGCTCCTATAAGTAATGTGTACACAGGCAGGCGCGCGCCGCAACTCATAAAAGGATTTATCAATATGGTTGTAAATCTGTCTTTTTTGGATTCAATCACCCTTGTAGCCATTATGGCAGGCACATTGCATCCAAAACCTAAAAGCATTGGTATGAAACTCCTGCCATGAAGGCCTATCTTGTGCATAAATTTATCAGCTATAAAAGCTATCCTTGCCATATACCCTGAATCTTCCAATATTGACATAAAGAAAAACAGTAAAAAAATTATTGGCACAAATACCAAAACACTTCCAACGCCCCCTATAATCCCGTCAACGATAAGCCCCTGCATTAAACTGCCTTCAGGCAGAAGGCCTGACACAAAGCCACTTACCAGGGCTTGCGTCTGCTCAATCCATTGCATCGGTTTTTCACTCAAGAAAAATATCGATTTAAACATAAGCCACATTATGCCGAGGAATATAGGTATGCCTAAAATCCTGTTTGCCACAATCTGGTCTATATTGTCTGATACCACCAGATGAGAATCTTTTTTTTGCGTCATTGTTTCATGCAATATTCCATTTATAAAACCATAGCGTTTATCTGCAAATATTGTTTCCGCATCATCAGCAAATATAATCTTAATGTGGGCCCTGCTTGCCTCTATCTGTTTTATAATCTCATCGGACCCCTGTTTCGCCTTTATAAAATCAATTATATATTTATCGCCCTCTAAAAGCTTTACCGCGAGCCAGCGGGATGGATATTTATCAATTAAATCAATTTCCCGATTTAAAAGAACCATAACCTTCGAAATCTCCTGCTCTATTTCCCTGCCGTAATTAACCGAAACATTATTTTTATCCGCTCTTTCTTTGTGTGTTCTTACAATCGCCTCCAAAAGCTCTTTGCTGCCCTTGTCTTTATTGCCTACAGTATAAACTATGCTAACGCCTAAAAGCTCTGACATAGCCTTATCATCTGTCTGTTGGCCTGCCGATTCGGCGATATCGCTCATATTAAAAACAATGACCAGGGGAATCCCGAATTCCATAAGCTGCGTCGAAAGATAAAGATTGCGTTCCAGATTAGACGCATCCACTATATTAACTATAATATCGGGCTTTTCGTGAATTATGAAATTGCGCGCGGTAACCTCGTCAAGAGAGTACGCTGTGAGGCTGTAGGTGCCCGGCAGGTCTGTGATCTTTATTGTATAGTCATTGCAATAGGCAATGCCTTCCTTCTTCTCAACCGTAACGCCCGGATAATTACCCACATGCTGTCTTGCGCCTGTAAGATTATTAAAAACAGATGACTTTCCTGAGTTTGGATTTCCTGCTAAAGCTACTTTTATGATTTTTTTCTGCCCGCACTCTTCTACTATGATTTTATCAGCCATGCCCTGCCCAATAGCAATCTTAGCGCCTTTTACAACAAGCACAACAGGCCCATCACTAGGCGAGTCAATGCGCTTTATCCTTTCCCCGGGCAAAAGGCCCATTTCCGTAAGTTTTCTCTCCATGCCCATGCCACCCACTATTTTATAAAGAACAATTTCTGTGTTTGGCCTAACATCTGATAGTCTTATTCGGTTCATTTCATCCTCTTCACCGTAATATGGTATGCCTCTGATTTTCTTAAAGAAAGATGATACCCTTTTATCTTAACATCTATAGGATCGCCCAATGGGGCATGCCGTATCATCTGGATAATTGAACCTGGAAGAACACCCATATCAAGCAGTCGTCTTCGCAGGTACGCCTTGCCTGATACCTTTACAATACTTGCCTTTTCTCCCGGCGCTAAATGAGCCGCTGTATCTATTTCTTCTTTTGACATCTTTTGCATAATCCTATGGATTCTATCTTGTGACCATATTCTTTAAAACCATGCTCTTTGCAGGCCTCTTTTAAACCAGATGCTATCTTTGAGCTTAAAAACTCTATTATCCTGTTGCATCTTTTACATATGAGGTGGCTGTGATGCGTTTTACCTATAACTCTTTCGTAGTGCATATGCCTTTCTGTAAAAACTACCGCCCTTATAATACCTGCTTCCTCAAAAATACGCAAAGTCCTGTAAATAGAACCTTTTGATACCTTGCTGTTTTTTTTATGCAGATTTAAAAAAAGTTCATCCGCATCAAAGTGCGAATCAAGCGCCTCGACCTCCCTGAATATTGCCTTGCGCTCAGGGGTGCATTTTAGGTTTTTCTCTTTTAATACCTGTTTAAGCAGATTATACTGTTTCATGAAATATCCTTAACTATTTTGGTAATCGCAATTAAGACTTATTTGCAATTGTACCATAAAAAAATGCAATGTCAACTAATATTATTGGGGGAAACGGCATAACAAGACAGGATTACTATTTACTTATTACTGTAAAACTACTGGTACTTCGTTGACTCTTACCTGAGCGGTAAGTTTGCCTTAAGGACCATGTATACACCTGGTTTAGTTTAAAGATATCGGTGCCCACAACGAACTGGTGTTGGTTTGGAGACACGTTATTGTGTAATATAAGATTTGCCTCTATCATCTGGTAACCCTCATAAAGCCTGAAATCATAGTACTTCCTCTGGTAAGTATTGCCTTCATGGGGGCTCCACCTAAAAACCAGTTCTGTTTTTCCCGATAAATCCAAATTGTCTGTAACAGGTTCTTTCAGAATTGGCTGCGGGATACTTTCAGAAAATATATCCCTTCCGAGCATACTAGCATTTGACAAAACAGCGCTGCCAATCAGAAATAAAAATACCATCATAAAAATCGCTATCTTATTAGACATGCCAACCCTTTTTTTATACCTCTCTTAAATAGCCCCATGTGTGCAACTTGTCAGAATCCTCAAACCACCTGTCACCGATATCTGTCCTGTAATACATGTTAGGTATTATTATATTTTTTACCCTGTTATATACCTGCGATTGAGCTTGCTTCATGGTCTGGCCTGTGCCCACAACGACCAGCACAACGCCTGATGTACCCGCTACAAGCCACTGGCCGTCAACATTTTTGACATCCTCAATATGTATACCGTCATAATTTATTTTCTTAAAAAGAATTGTCGCGTTATTTGAATACCTTTCGAATGTGTCTTCATCATTAAAAGGATATGGCGGAACAACAATCCTTACGCCTACCTGAAAACCCTTCTTAACCTTAAACTCTTTCATCGTACCACTGGCTAATCCAACCAAAAAATCCGCCATAGGCATGTTGATCCCTTCCTGCTGTATAAAAATTGTAGGATACCCAAAGCGAGCAGTAAATTCAAGCGGGTATATGCCGTTACTGTTTACAATGCAGTTTATATCGATATAACCCACATAACCTTCCTGCTTAAGTTTATCCCCCAACTTTAACAAAGTCTGGTTGAATATTCTGTTGGTGCCTCCCCAATACATCGCTGTTCCCATTTCACCTGTAGACGGGCCTATCTGGCCGGGGAAGAGCTTCTTATGCTCAAAATTTATATTAATGGGATAAACAAAATCTGACCCGTTAAAAAAAGCGCCGACCGCTACTTCAACACCTGTTACTCTTTTCTGTATCTGGAATACCTGTATATCATCTGACGATACCTTTTTATAAGCCTCGAGCACCTCTATGACATCTTTACCGTCTTCTTCCTCGCCGACAAAAAGCATTCTTTTTATATTCTGAGCTTCTCCGCTTGGTTTTATAACATACTTACCGGGCTTTTCCTCTACATACCTTATAGCATTATCAAAATCGTGGAATTCCTTATATGGGAGGATATTGATACCTGCCTTTTTTAATTCCTCCTGGCCAAAACTGCGATCATCTTCGAGCAAATCAGAATACTCTGTGCCGCCTACAACAAGCTTTCCTTCCTTGCGTAATCTCTGCGCGTGCTTACCATGGCCTAAAACATCATCAAAAACAATAATATCAGCCCAGTCTATGTTTTCCTGCCAATTATAAACCTTGGGCACAAAGCCATCGGCAATATCCTGGTTTTCTTCCTCCTGTATGTAATACCTGGCCTCATGGCCTTCTTTGATAACCTGCCAGGCAGTATCGCCGATATAACCATCGTATGAGACAAAAAGAAAATTTTTCTTATCCATCTTTTTCTCCGGATACTATTTGCCTTTAAAATGAGGCTTGTACTTGTCTCTGGAAAACTTACCCTTTTGCCCGCTATATGCGTTTTTCCTGCTGAAACCTTTACCCTTCCCTTTGTAACCAGGATGGTAACCTTTTGCCTGCTTGCTGCTGGGATTTATAAAATGCTCTTTTGGAAAATCAGGGTGCCCTGATACGGGCAGGGATGTTTTTATAATTTTTTCTATATTACGCACGCCTATGCTCTGTTCAGGCGTAGCAAAAGATATAGCACGTCCCTCATGCCCCGCGCGGCCGGTACGGCCTATACGGTGGACATAATTTTCCGCGTCATCCGGGATATCATAGTTTATAACAAGCTCAATACCTATAACATCTATGCCTCGTGCGGCAATATCAGTGGCAACAAGCACTCTATACCTGCCTGTTTTAAACCCTGCAAGCGCCTCTTTTCTCTGCCCTAAGGATTTATCTGAATGGATTTCCGAGACAGTATGACCTATTGTCTTAATATACCTTGTAATCTTTTTTGCCCCGATTTTTGTGCGTGAAAAAATAAGCACGGAACCCTTATACTGCATAAGCAGTTTAGCCAGGAGTGTGTTTTTCGCGTCTTTTTTGACTATAAAGAGTTCCTGTACGATACGCTCCGGTGCTGTGCCTGAAGGGGCTACTTCAATATGTATGGGCAATTTCATATGAGAAGCTGCAATCTTTATTATCTCTTTTGGTATGGTTGCCGAAAAAAGCATCGTCTGCCTTTTTTTAGGGATTACATTGACTATACGTTCTATATCAGGCAAAAAACCCATATCAAGCATGCGGTCTGCCTCGTCTAATACCAGAATATCAACATCATACAACGGAGCGGTGCGTCTGTTTATATGATCTACTAATCTGCCGGGTGTTGCTATTATGACACGGGGGTTTCTCCTAAGTTCATTTAACTGTATATTCATGGGTGCCCCGCCTATAACAACCGATGTCTTTACGCCAAAGGATGAGCCTATCTTACGGAATTCCCCGTCAACCTGCAAAGCAAGCTCTCTTGTCGGCACAAGAATAAGGCATCTGCCTTTTTTTTGTGAGAGCCTCTGCACAATCGGTACAGCAAAGGCAAGTGTTTTTCCTGTCCCTGTCTGTGCCACACCTATAAGATCCTTCTCTTCTATTGCAATAGGAATAGCCTTATATTGTATCGGGGTAGGGACAGTAAACCGCATCCTGTATAATATTTCTAACATTTTTGGGGATATCCCTAATCCGTCAAACGAATGGTTCTGCTGATTTTGCATGTATTCTCCTTTTAAGCACGCCTTAATGTCGCTTTTTCCCGTTCTCTGGACATGGTATGCTTGAGCAAAAACGGTACTACGATTAACAAAGATATCAATTCCCTGAGACCAAAAAACCCTGTCCTCAGAGATTTATTTACGATCTTTGCTATTTTGAACGGGGTATAAAATGTGAATTTTATACGTTTATTTATTTTTTTAAGGGCTGAATGGCTGTATTTATCTGAATACACCTCTCCTTTTACAGTAAGGTGGTATTCGGGCATTGTTTCCAATATTTTTTTAATAGGGGAAAATTTATCAGCTCTTAATTTGTTGCATGCTATGGTGTCAATCCCGATCTCTTTTGCGAATTGCGATATATAAAGCATCTCCTCCTCTGTCTCACCTATATTGCCATATATAAAATACCCATGATAAAATATAGGGTATTTCCTAAGCACGTCAAAGGCCTTTCTAATCTCAGCACTGTTAAAACCCTTGCCAAGCTGTGCAAGTATATGATCATGCGGGGATTCTATACCGAGTGAAAGCATCTTAAATCCTGCCTTTACCATCTTTGCCATAAGAGCAGGGTTTTTAGTTATCTCAATACGGACCTGCGCCAGAAAACGCTTTTTTATTTTTCTTTTTATAATCTCATCGCAGATATCCGCAGTACGTTTAATATTGGTGGCAAAATTATCATCGCCAAAAAGCACGACATCCGCATCCATGTTTTCTATCTCTTCTATAACAGAACTTATGCTGCGTTCAATATAAGGCCTTTTCTGGCCCAGCGGGTTCAGGCTGAATGTGCAAAACTTGCAGTTATAAGGGCATCCCCTAGCACTTAATACCGTATCGAATTTAAAATCAGTGATATTCATCCCGTATAATGACAGGCGGTATTCATGCCTCCTTAAACTCCTGTCAGGATATGCGATTATATCTATCTCCGGCAAAGACCTTATCTGATTATGAAATATTCCATCATCTTTTCTATAAGATATACCTAAGATATTTTCTTTTGGCATGTCTGAAAGTATTTCCCTTATAGTTTCCTCGCCTTCGCCTCTTACGATAATATCTATCTTAGGGCAAGCCTGAAAAAGCTCTTCAACCTGCTCTGTTGCCTTGTAGCCACCTACGACCAAAGGAATATCATCCGGCATGAGATTTAACAGGGAGCATATCTCCTTGAATTCTCTGTCCCAGCCTATGCTGACACATACGATATCTATTTCTTTGCGGATAAAATCAAGGAGTTTTTCAGTATTGGAAAATTCTTTTTCATATCTGAGATCGAGAATGGTAATCTTTTCCGCAAAGCCCTTTGCACTTGTTGCTATATACTCAAGCCCTGTGGGCGGGAAAAGCCTGTTAATCGAGGCAGTAGTGGTTTTCTTCACACCATAAGGATATAAAAATAATGCATGTTTATATTTCATTAACGCATTGTATCATAAGAGATACAAAAATGCCACTAAAATCATAAAGGTAGGGGACACCCTGATTTTCCTATCTAAAGTGCAGCATATATCTTTCTGCGTTTACCTTCTTATTGTTTAAAATTTTCAAGGAATTTTCTATAAGGGTTCTTGCTGTAAAATGAGCAACATGATTTGGGATACCGCTTGGGGTTTGTGATACAGGCGTCATATCGCACTGATCGTTAACATAATCTATAGGCATATAATAAAATATACCCTTTCTGCTTTTTATAATCGCAATCTCTGTGGAAAACCATACCATACCCGTTACCTGGGCTATTTTAACTGTTATATCAAAAAACGGGTCGAATTTATATTTTTTAAACTCATATTCACTCATATGTTCATACCTGTTTGTCTTGTCATCCCACCAGCACGGTAATATCCTGTCAAAAACACGGAAGACCCTGAACCAGCATTTCTTATTGTCAAAGAAAACCGGCTTAACCCTTCTCTGCAGCAAGAAATCATCCTTGGGATCAAATGATCGCGCCTTGGCAATACAATACGGCGTGCCTGTTGCCTGCCTGATTATGCCTTTCTGGCCATAACCTTGCGCTGGTTTTATTATAAATGGTATCCCAAGGTGCACTTTCTGTTTTTCAGTCAACAGCACTTTCTTTGGCTGCCACTTCCTTATAACTGTTGTATATGGAGTTGGGATACCTAATGAAACAAGTTTATAATACATCACGGCTTTATTGATAGCAGCCTGGGTGTTGTCAGGATCATTTATAACCATGTCCCCTGAATCCTTTACAGCATAACATATGCGGGAATATATATCCTCAGGGTCGTTATATGTGGCATCCGTATCTATCAATATATCTATATGTATCTTCTGATTATATAAACCGCGGAGGGTTTCTTTTGAATTGCCGTCATGAATCCATAAAAATGAGAGTTTCTTCTTTTTACATAATTTTTTTACGATATTCGTAAAATAACAGTCATCCAGCGAATTCCAATTTATTGCTATATTATAATGCTTCATATAATAATCTTATCCGTTGTTTTGCTTATCGCTTCTTGATGCCATATGTTCCGCGAGGGCCTTTACCCATTGATTGTCATTACCTGTCCCCCAATATATTGTCCTGTGCGGGAATGGTATCTCGATGCCAAGCTCATCAAACCGGTTCTTTATGCGCCTTCTGAATTCTCTCATTACCTCCCACTGTTTAATTGGAAGGGTTTTTATGCGGAATTTTATGGTAACCTGTGAATCAGCAAAGTCATCAACGCCAAACATCTCTACATCACCGAGTATAAGCCTTCCGAAATACTTATCCTGCCTCATCCCTTTGCCTATTTCTTTTATAACCTCCATTACATGGTCAACATTTTCCTTGTATGCAACACCTATATCAAGAAGCGCCTGGGCATATTCTTTTGTATAGTTTATAACCTCCTTTACCTCTCCATTGGGTATTATGATAACCCTTCCTTCAAGGTCTCTTAATGTTGTTATGCGAAGGTTTATATCCTCCACCAGCCCCCCGTGTTGGCCAATCTTTACAACATCGTTTATCCTGTACTGGCCCTCTATTAATATAAAAAGCCCATTTATCAGATCGCGTATAAGGTATTGGCCTCCAAAACCAAAGGCAATACCTGCTATACCGGCCCCAGCTATGAGGGGTGCTAAATTCAGGCCATGATTTTCCGCTACAATATAAAATATAGTAAGTATAATAGCGATGGTGCCAATCCACTTTAAAAGTTTTGCTACGGTTTTTATCTGTAATGTGCTTTCACTTTCACGGATTACATCTTTTTGGGTTAATACCTGTTCAAATTTCCTTATCCCCATTTTTAATAACAACAGAAGCAATAAACCAAAAATAACAACAACTAAAGACTTTGTGATGCTTTTCAATAATCCCCTTAGCCCATTATCTTCTTGCCTATTTACAGATGCTCCCATTTTTTCTTGTGCTGCCCTAAATTGCTCTTGGGCAAGTTCTGCTTTCTGCTGGGCTTGCTGCACCCTTTTTTCCAATGCGCTTAATTTTGCTTCAGACACGTCCTCCGGAATGTCAGCGCTGGGCTGGCTTATTTCCGTGCCCTTTTTATCCTGCGCCCCTGCTGGAACCGAATGGGAAAATAACAAAACCCCTAATATAACCGCTTTTAGAATGATTGCCGCATAATGCTTCTTCATATGAACATCTCCTCCGGTTTTTGTAAAAATTAACATCTTTCACAACCCATAGCCTATACCCCACATGCTAGAATATCAGGTATATCAATGTTTAGTATATAATATTTTTTATACTATGGTCAACAATTATTAATCCTGCAGTAACATAAAAATTGTGTTTTTATATGGTTACAATGACAAACCTGTTGACATCGGCAGGAAAGAGAAATATCATAGTATATAGCATGAAAAAAATAATCATAGCGATAACTATCGCACTGTTTATATCAGCCAATACTGCATTTGCAGAAAATATAACGTACGAGGATAAGAAATTTAACTTCAGTATTTCGTATCCCTCGAATTTTCGTTCGATGAAGAATTTTAAGGGCGCGCGGCTGGCAATAATATTTCCTATAAAATCATTCATGGGTTTCCTCAAGGTAAACGCCCTTACTGTCACCGCGACTACTGTCAAGCGCACGGACAGGCCGCTGGAGGAGCTTATTGAAATAAATTATAAATATGACGGTACGGTCATAGACAAAGGGGAAGTAATCATAAATGACATTAAATTTTTCTCCGTACTGCAACGGAAAGAGCAGTCATTCTGGTTTTTCAAATTAAACCTGAAATTATACAATCTTATAGCCATAAGAGGTTCGACAATATACGCTATCAGTTACGCAGGGCTTAGCGATACTTTTGACAATAACATAGACGCTGCAAAAAAAATAATGCAAACATTCAAATTTGTGAGGTGAGAAAATGCAAAAAAATATGCCGCCGATCAAGCATTTTATGCTAATAATATGGTTTATAGCTGGGTTAGCAATATCAGGATATATTGCGCTAAAATTATATAATATAAAATGGGTAAGCTTTACAGCTGCAGTAATAATATCCTTTGCTTATTGGGCAGGCTATGGAACGTGGCATCATAAATTATTTAAAAATACAAAATTTAACAAACCGGCAGAATCCCTTAAAGGATTTTTGTTCTTTTTGCTGTTTTTATCCATATTCCTTATCATGTTTGGGAAATATTTCTTGCCTTTCTACTTCAGGTAAACCCTTGAAAAGGCATTATCTTTAATAAGTCAATAATAAATATACTCCAAGCTTTTTAGCGGTTATTGTTTCGGTGCAAATTTATTATATAGAAACGCAAACAGGATACATGCTATTCCGGCATCGAAAAACCCATAAACTGCTCCTATAAGGCTGCCAATAGGAGTCAGAGAATAACCTATATAGTATGACTTTGCTATCCCTGCTGCATCCTGACTGCCATAACCCAATATTCCCATCCACGTAAGCAAAAAGATGCTCGCACTCCACAGAATTCCACCTGCTAACCCAAACGCCTTTACATTCAGTTTCATAACGCCCTCCTGTTTATATGGGTTTTACCATTTATATTTTACGCCTGCAAATTCTTACAAGCAAGAATTTTTTTAGAATAGTAAACAATTTTGTCGGGCACGCTTTTGGATAAAAAATGGTAACATTCCATATTATTGTACCCTGATTAACCTTGATTTAATATGGGATAGCATGATTGGGAGATGATAAATTCGTACTTAAATTTTGGTAGCCCTTGGCCATATCACTACGGGAAGATATCTCTCATATATACAGGCGCATTATAGCCGCAATACCTTACTATATCAAAGAAATACTCGGACTCAGAGATAGTATCTCTCGCTAATTTTTGGTGTCCGAACGGACAAAAACGGCTGGAATCATGTCCGTTTTGTCATGTCTTTTTGGTTTGAAATAGTGTAACTTATTATGTTATTAAGAGATAGGAATGTCCGCTTGTTTAAACATGGACATCGGTAATGATTTGATAAGAACTTGCGCGATCTTTACTCCGGAAGGAACCGTTTTTTACTACAAACCTCTTAAGCTCTCCGGTTTCAGCATTATCTCGCCACTAATAGCGGACTCCAGGGTATTTAACAACATCGTTTTATCCTTTGGGAACGCCCCTTCTAGCGCGAGATAGTTTGAAGCGTGGTTTGATCGAAATACGGTTTTCTTAAGCTCCAGTCCTTTTATAATCTCATAAGACTCTTTCAATAACTCCGTAGAATTCAATTCCTCAAATTCTTCTCTTCTGACCTCTTCTGCCAGCGGCGTGCCGGGAATTAGCATCAGGGAAAGAAACGAAAGATATCTTGGCTGCATCCTGTTTAATGCCACTACGGTGCTTTTGACATGCTCCTCGGAATGTTCCTTGCCACCTAATCCCAGCAAAATAATCACGGAAGACTTTATATGAGCCTTTGCTGCCTTATTGACCGCCTCGATCATTTCCTCAACGCTTGAAGATTTTCTGCACCGATCAAGTACGCCCTGACTGCCACTTTCGAGACCCATATAGATAAGCCTTAGCTTATAATTGTATAGCTCTGCCAGTTCATGATCATTTTTTCTTGTGATATTACATCCGTTTGCGTAGCTTGAAATACGTGTCAGCCGAGGAAAAGTCCTATTTAGCTCTTCTAAGATAGGAATAAGCTTACTATTTGCCAGAACAAGGGCATCGCCGTCCATAAGAAAAATACGCCGTGTGTCCTGGTACCTGCGGGCATACCAATTTATATCCGTTATTATCTCTTTTCGGTCTTTGACGCGAAACGTTTTACTCTTATACGCTCCACAAAAACTGCAGCTATCCGCTGAACATCCTAGCGTTACCTGCAGAAGAAAGCTGTCCGCTTCTGCTGGCGGCCTTATAACAGGTTCTACTATAGACATCTTGCCTTTCGCGAACATACTTAATACTATGTTTCCATTTATAAAAACTTATCTTGTAAATTGCCTATATTTTGGGGATAGAATCAAATGTAAATGTCTACTCGCATCTATTTAAACTACTCTTTTACTTTGGGGCATACATACTGGGCGGATAAGCTTTCATATATTTACCCATTATTGGGCATTTGGGCATAACACATTTCATTAACATTAAGATTAAAGCAACGATTACCATTAGCACAACTATCTGTCCAAAGAGTTTCCAGCTCATAATATACCTCCTATTTCATGTTCTATTTAAACTGCTTCTTTACTTTGCGGTGGGTTACAACTGCCTATAAAGAATATTTTTAGAGGTCTTTGAAGCTACATAATATAAAAATAAACCGCTAAATAACGCTGCTATGATATTAAATGACACAATACAAAGTATTATAGATAAGCTGTATAACACAATACCGCCATAATAACACCACTGTTTATATCTACTCAGAGATATTCCAAATATGAAAAATGCGATTCCAAGGATTAGATTGATTATTACAATGATGAGTGAGTTTTTTCCATCACCAGCCAGTCCAACTGAGGCTACTATCGCACCCACAACACCTATAAGGCCTCCAAGGGCTGCTAAAAAACCAATTAGACTCAATGTTCTACAACAATACCACAGTTTTTTCTCTTCCTTCGTTAGTTCTTTTTTATCTTTGTTTATGTCAATTTTACATATGCTACATAATGTATCGTTATCATTAGCTTTGGTATAGCAATATTTACATTTTCTCGCCATATTCTTCTCCTCCTATTTAGCCATTATTCTACACCTATAAATCCTAAGGGGCAAGGAGAATATATCTATAATATTTTCCACCACCAAAAACACCTATTTTTAGCTATTGCCATACCTTGACTAAACTGTATACACATTGCTATGTTACTACTTGAATTTTATAGGGTTATGATGGATTTAGTGTGTTATGATCGGAGAATTTGCTTGTGCTTAAAAAGCTATGGTAGCCCCAACGGGATTTGAACCCGTGTTACCAGAATGAGAATCTGGCGTCCTGGACCGAGCTAGACGATGAGGCCATTTTTAATAAGTAACCTACATTTTAACTAAAAATTTAGAAAATATCAAGCATTATTGATAACAGACGTTTTGAAAGCCAATCGGGACACTGTACCGTAATTACGGTACAGTGTCCCGATT
>Ga0163203_1000156_pt1 | contig 17711 bp, 13 predicted proteins | sample PL_2010_330m_FD_113534 | JGI IMG/M metagenome (GOLD analysis project Ga0163203, IMG submission 113534) | Freshwater microbial communities from Powell Lake, British Columbia, Canada to study Microbial Dark Matter (Phase II) - PL_2010_330m | ecosystem: Environmental > Aquatic > Freshwater > Lake ... | reverse complement strand
TCTAGGCGACAATACTCGCATGAGCGATTCCTCTGCCGGGACAGTCGTCGTGCGGTTCGCCGGGCTGGACGGGACCCCGACCGCGCCCGAGACCGTTGCCAAGGTCGTGAAACCGGATTCGGAGTGGCAGGTACTGCTGACTCCCGAGCAGTATCGCGTGACGCGCGGGAAAGGGACCGAGCCGGCTTTCTGCGGCGGTCTGCTGAAGAACAAAGAGCCGGGCGTCTACCGTTGTGTTTGCTGCAGCCTGCCGCTGTTCTCCTCGGAGACGAAGTTCGAGTCCGGTACCGGGTGGCCCAGTTTCTACCAGCCTTTCGCCAAAGAAAATACCACCGAACGCGTGGACCGGAGCTACGGGATGGAACGGGTGGAAATCCTCTGCACGCTCTGCGACGCGCACCTCGGCCACGTGTTTCCCGACGGGCCGCCGCCGACCCGGCTCCGCTACTGCCTGAACTCAGCGGCGCTGGTCTTCACCCCGCTGGCCAGATAGCCGACAGCTAGCAGCTAGCGGCAGGCAACTGGCTGCTCAGGGTTTCTGCCGGCGCGGCTGACGCCGCATCCTTTTCTCCGGCCTCGACTTCTTCTTTGCCGACTTCTTCTTGTTGTTCTTGTCCGGTTTGAACTCACGGTGGAGTTCGACCAGTTCGGCCAGCCGTTTCATCACACGGCCGCTGACGGTCTGGTCCGGGTAGTTGCCTTTGTTGTCGGGCTCGCCTGCGGGAACGCCGGTCAGCAGTTCGATACCTTCGTCAATCGTGCCGACCGCGTAGACGTGGAACTTGCCGGCCTTGACCGCAGCCACTACGTCGGGCCTGAGCATCAGTTCCGGCAGGTTCGTTTTCGGGATGATGACGCCCTGCTGCCCGGTGAGTCCGCGCGCATGGCAGGCTTCGAAGAAGCCCTCGACCTTCCAGTTGACCCCGCCGATGGGCTGGACTTCGCCCTGCTGATTGACCGAACCGGTGATGGCCAAGTCCTGCCGGATGGGCAGGCCGGACAGGTCCGAGAGAAGGGCGTAGACCTCGGTTGACGAGGCCGAGTCGCCGTCCACGCCGCCGTAGGACTGCTCGAAGCAGATTGAAGCGGAGAGCACCAGCGGCTGGCGGCGCGCGAACTTCTGGCGCAGGTACCCGGAGAGAATGTAGACGCCCTTGTCGTGGGTCGGGCCGGAGAGCTGGGCCTCACGCTCGATGTTGATGATGCCGGCCGCGCCGACCCCGGTCTTGGCGGTGATCCGGGCCGGGATGCCGAACGCGTATTCGCCGGTATCGTAGATCGCCAGCCCGTTCACCTGCCCGGCCTTCGTGCCGGTCACGTCGATGAAGATGGTGCCCTGCTTGATTGCCTCCTGCAGCTTCACCTCGGACAGCCGCACGCGGTCGCGGCGGCGGTCAATCGCTTCCTGCACGTGTTCGTAGCCGACGGCTTTCGCCTTGGCCTTGTCCGCCCAGTGGTTCGCCTCGGTCAAGAGCTCGCTGATGATGTTGAACCGGGTCGAGAGTTTGGTCTGGCGGCCAGCGAGCCGGGCCCCGTGCTCGATCACCGCGCTTACGCCCGAGCGGTCGAACGGCCGGAGCTTCTCCTTCCGGCAGAGCGCCTTGATGACCTGAACGTAGTCTGCGACCGCGGACTTGTCGAGGTCCATCACCCAGTCGAAGTCCGCCCGCACCTTGAAGACCTTCTTGAAGTCCTCGTCCGCGCCCGCGAGCAGGGAGTAAATCTGCGGGTCGCCGATCATTATTACCTTCACGTCGATGGCCACCGGCTCCGGCTTCAACCCGACCGCACCGAACAGGGCGGAGTATGGGTCGCCGCCGGTGATTTCGAGTTGCCGGTTGCGCAGTGTGCGCTTGAGCGCCGGCCAGACCCCGGGCTCCACCAGCGCGTCGAGCGCGTTGATGACGAGGAACCCGTGGTCGGCACGGAGCACCGAGCCGGCCTTGATTCGGGAGAAGTCCGCCCGCCACTGCCCGCCCCGTTCCCAGACCCGCTCAATCGAGCCGAAGAGGTTCTTGTAGTTCGGGTTGGTCTCGAATATCACCGGCGCGGACTTGGTGCCGGAGTTGTCGACCAGCACGTTCACGCGGAACTCGAGGTACGGATCGCCTTGCGCCGGGGCCTCGCCTTCGGCTGGCGGCTTCCGGCGGAAAGCGTCAGGCCGGGCGAGGACGGCCTCCTTGACCTCGGCCAGGTAGTCGTGCAGCGGAGCCGGGTCATGGCAGGACGTACCTTTGTCCCCTTTCGCCCCGTGGTTCCCCTTCCGGCCGTGGCAGCGCTCCTCGATGTCGGCCAGCCGCTCTTCGACCACCGGCCGGATGATGCTTTGGTCGAGGTCGGCGAGGGCGTCGCGGGCCTGCTTCTCAAGGTCGCGGATCTCCTTGAAGATGACCGTGAGCTCGGCGGCCAGCTCCTGGTGCCGCGCCTTGATTTCCGCGGCGCGCTCGGCGGTGAGCTTCCCCCCTTCGACCAGGGCCGGGAGCGCGTCAACATTGACCGGTTGCTTCTCGACAATCGGAGCCAGCTCGGGCCGCGAGAGCGGCCCGGTCTGGACCAGGGCGAAACCCTCGGCGAGGACCCGCTTTTCGAACTCGCGCACCCGCGCCCCGCCGCGTTCCTTGAACCCATCGACAAGCGCCGCGCGCTTATGCTGATAGGTGTCGCTCTCGAGCAGCAACGGCACGTTCTTGACCAGGAAATCGACCAGTGCGTCCATGTCGCGTCGGAACGTCTGCCCCCTGCCCGTGGGCAGGCGCAGCAGCCGCGGCTGGTCCGGGTCGCGGAAGTTGTTCACGTAGCACTTGTCGTCGAGCTCCTTGGGCCGGCCCCGCGTCGATTCAAGCAGGTTCCGGACGGTCGTGGTCCGGCCGGTGCCGACCGGGCCGGAAACGAATACGTTGTACCCGACCGACTCGATCTCCAGCGCCATGCTCAGCGCGTCGACCGCGCGCGCCTGGCCGATGATTCCATCGGTGGCCGGCAGGTCGTCGGTCGTGTCGAACTTCAGGCAGCCGTCCGGGCAGGTCCAGACGAGCCGGTCCGGCCCGACTTCGAGCTTGGAGGGGTCGCGGGGTCGAGGATTCAAGGAGTCAAGTGTCCGGCTTGTTCCCCTCTTCCCTTTCTCCCTTTCTCCCTTTCTCCCTATCCTGCTCTTTCTCTTCATCCCTCGCCTTTCTTCCTAGTCGCGCGTAGCGACTTTCAGGCCTGCAAACATCAGGAACGGCACGCGGTACGTGCCTAGGTCGCGGACGGCGCTGCCCACCGCCGCGACGCTCTTGAACATCTCGTACACGTTGCCGGCAATCAATGTGTCTTTGACTCGTCCGGCGACCTTGCCGTTCCCGATTCGGAAACCGGACGAAACGTTCAAGGCGACGCCGCCGGCCAGCACGTTTGACTGGCCGCCGCCGATACAGTCGTAAACAAGTAGCCCCTCGCTGATGCCTGCAAGCGTCTCTTCGAACCGGGCATCGCCGGGTGCGAGTTCGATGTCGCTCGTCCCGGGCTGGGGCTGAGACGTGTAGTCGCGCCCGGCCGAGCCGGTGGACTGGGTGCGGCAGGCAGCGGCCGTCGCCAGGTCGAACAGGAATCCGGTGAAGACCCCGCGGTCGAACAGGACGTTCCGCCGCCGGGGCACGCCTTCCGCGTCGAACGGACTGGATCCGATGCCGAAGTCGCGCAGTCCGTTGTCAGTGATTGTGATCTTCGCGTCCAAGAGTTGCTGGCCGGTCTTGTCGATCAGCGGCGATACGCCCTTTTCCAGCTGCTTGCCGTTCACTCCGACCGTGAGGGGATAGAGCAGGTCCGGTACCGCGGTCGGCATGAAGATGACCGGGTAGGTCCCGGTCACAAGCCGCGCGCGGGACCGAGCAAGAATTGCCCTTTCCTCGATTCGGTCGGCGATGCTGCCGATTGACGGCGCTGCGCCTGACGACAGGTTTTCATACTCCGAAATCCGGACCGGCCAGTCGCTGACCACAAGGCCGGTGGCAGAGAGCTGGAGTGTGGCCCGCGAGAAGCATTTTCTTAGTCCGGCGCTGTTCGCGACTACAGTCTCGCCGTAGGTGCGGGTCAAGGCTACGTCGAGCTTCAGGCCCGGCACGCGGGCCCGAACCGCATCTACCAACTCCCGGCCCCACTCAATCATCTTCAGCGCCGGCAGAATGATGACCCGATTGTCAAAGGTCTTCACCGTCGGATTGGGTCCCGGCCCGGGGAAGTCGAAAGTGCACTGTTCACCGAACTCGGCGGTGTCCACCGCGGCCTGAACGAGTTCCCCGACCTTGTCCGGGTCGCTGCTCGAACTGAACCCGACGCGGCCGTTCTTGACCACCCGCAGGCCATACCCGTGCGCCTGGCGGTTTTCCTCCGAATGGAACTCGTTCGCCCGGAACTCGACGACAGTCCGGCTCTCGTCGGAGGAGAACACCTCAGCCTGCGCGCCCCGTGACTGGGCCAGCGAGAGTATGTCGTTTTCCATCAGCTACCGCACTTCTGCCTTCTGGGGTCGGCTTGGGACACGATCAAGCGCGAAAGCAGGGGACAGTCCCTCGAAGCAGCTGCGTCGAACTCGCTGCGGGACAGGCCCCGTTTTCGCGGTCATGTCCCCGCCTTGGTGCCTTGGTGTCTTGGTGGTGATCTCCGTTCCTATCTCCCGCCGATGACGACGTTCCGTATCAGCACGTGCGGCGCGCCGAACCCAACCGGCAGCGACGACTGGCCGCCTTTGCCGCGAATGTCGAGCCCGCCGAACATCACCAGGTCGTCGCCGACCATGTCGATGCCTTTGAGCGTATCGAAGACATTGCCGGACAGCGTTACGTCGCGGAGCAGCTTCCTCTGCCGACCGTGTTCGACCAACCACGCGTACTGGGATGAGAAGGTGAACGACTCGAGCTCGGTCGTCCCCCCGCGCGACCCGCAGACGTACAGCCCGCGCTCGACCGAGTCCAGCATGTCCTCGATGTTGGCCGAGCGCGGCTCGATATAGGTGTTGCTCACCCGGACGGTGGGAGCGAACCGACACGACACAGCGCGGGCGTTGCCGGTGACTTTCTCACCCATTTGCTGCGCGCTCTGCCGGTTGTGCAGATGTCCGACGATGCGGCCGTCCTTGATGAGCTCGGTCCGCTCCGCCTCGATCCCTTCGTCGTCGAACCGGAAGCTGCCGCGCTCGCCCGGCATTGTCCCGTCGTCGACTATCGCCAGGTCGTCGACCCCGTAGTGGGTTCCGACCTTCATCAACTCCCGCAGCCGTTCGTTCTTGGCGAGCGTATCAGCTTCAGTCAAGTGACCGAACGCCTCCTGGGCAAGGACGCCGGCAAGTTCCTGGTCGATGATGACGTCGTACTTCCCGGCCGGAACCGGCTCCGCCTTCAGCAGGTCAAGCGCCACCTTGGCGATCCGTTCGACCATCGGCTCGCGGTTCGCCAGCGACGCAAAGCCCTGGGTCTTGCGGAACGAATCGGAGTAGTCCCGAACGGTCGCGCCGTCGCGCGCCACCGCGCGGCAGGAGAAACCGGTATAGACCGACTCCTGCGTGATGAAACGGCCCTCGCTGGACAGGAATGCGGTCTCGCGGAACACGTCGTTGTATCTCAACTGGGTCGTCGCGATGCCCGGGGTCTTGAGCAGAATGTCGTTGTAGTGCTTGATGAGAGCGTGCTTTTCGACCAGCGGAACCTTGCGGGGGTCATCCTCCTCAGACACGGTCACGCTCTCGGTGAGCGGCGGCATCGCACCCAGTGTTTCCGGCCGGGCCGGCAGTACCTCGACTGCCGCGGCCACGTCCTGCGCCAGTTCCTTCAGCTTGTCATCGACCCGATGGAAGCTCGCCGAACCCCAGTTTCCTCGGTGGAATACGCGGATGCAGCCGCCCCGGTCGAATGTCTGACCGATATCATAGGACTCCCGGCCATTGTGGACGACGCGGGTCTGCTCCGACTTCCCAATCCGAACGTCGGCGTACTCGCTCGCCACGCCGCTCAGAATATCCGCAAGAAATGGCTTCAGGTTGTCCATAGTCTCGTCCCAGAAAGGGTAGAGGCTAACTCCTCTTTGTCAAATCCGTACGTCAGCGCAGGACTGAGCAGCTTCTGGAGTTCGTGGTGTGCGTCGGGACCTTCTTCGTTCCTCTCCAAGAAGCTCAGCAAGTTGGTTGCGAAGTTCTCTGCAGAGGGACTCGGGAAGGAACTCGGACGGGAATGCGGACTGCCACCTGGCAAGGACCTTGGGACGGAACCTGACTCGTTGCGCGGCAAGGAACTGGACAAGGAGCTCCAACCGCTGCTCGCGAGGTAGCTGAAGAGGTAGCGGTGGAAATAGCCGAACAAGCAGTCCTCGTTGTTCCCCGGGATACTCCTCGGGTCGTGACTTCGGAAGCCATGTAGATAGCTATGGGGGAGGCATAGGAGGGGTCGGAAATGGAATAGGGGCTAGGGTGTTGGGATTAGGGAAGTTAGGACCTTTCCCTTGGGCCGACGGAAGGTGTGCTACACTACATATGAGGAAACGCGAATATACCGCGGCCCGGGTGGCTTCGACAGTCCGCAGGGCACCACAACTAAATGGGTAGCGTCCCCATTTAAGACGCTCGCGGCTATGGACGTTACCTTGACCTGTTAGCGCTGGACGACGAGACGGGCAGCAGGGCCTGCGCCCGCGCGGACGAAGTAGATTCCACTTGGTGTGCCCCGCAGGTTGAGGTCCAAGGACCGCGCACCGGCGCGCACCGGAACTGCCAGTAGCACTCGTCCTGAGACATCGACTATCGTCATCTGCGTCGACTTGGCCAGCGGACGTGAGAACTCGATTGTCGCACGGTTTCGACAGGGATTCGGTCGCACGGAGACGACCGCAGGTGGGCTTCGAGGACTTTCATGCCCGCACGTTTCATCAGCACCTATTGCCCAGTCGCCGAAGCCGAGAACAAGGCCATTCGCACCCACAGCCCAAGCGTGCGTGCTGTCGAGCACGAACACGTCAAAGAGGTCAGACGTGAACTCGGTGGAGTCAGTCACCCAAGTCTGCCCTGCGTCGTCGGTGCGGAGTATCAGGCCCTTCTTCCCGACTATCGCGCCGAGCATCGAGTCGCACAAGCTAATTGCCTGAAGCCCGGAGTGAATCACGCCACCATCCCAAGTCACACCGCCGTTAGTCGTCTCGAACAGCTCCGAATCGGAGATGGCCCAGCCCGTGTTCAAAGTCGTCATCTTCAGCCGCTTCACGTTGAGCCCGGTCGCAATGATGGTCCACGAGTCGCCACCGTCGGTCGTGCAGCGGATGTTCTTGCGTGAGTCGATGGCCCAGCCGTGCAGCGTATCAACGAAGCCTACGTCAAATGGCTCCTGGCCATCAGCGGGAACGCCAAGCGTGTCCATGTCCAGCCACGTCGCACCACCGTCAGTGCTACGCAGTGAGTTGCCGTCCGGCGCGCGCGTGCCTGGGTGCCAAATGTGCTCACCGACGCGCGCAAAGCGCGAAGACGCCATTGGGCCGTCATACTCCCAATAGTCACGTAGCGTGTCCCACGTCGCCCCGGCATTGTCCGTCAGCCCCAGTCCGAACTCCCCGAACCAGCCGTACCATATGTCATAGTACGACCAGCCCGCAGTAACCAGACAGGAAGTCTCGTCCAGGGCGATGACATCAGTCATCGGCGAAACGCCGAATCTGGCTGGTGCAGACGTCCAGGAGCGGCCACCATCCGTGGTGCGGGCCGCCCAATCGGCCGAGATGCCCCAGCCGTGCAGGCTGTCGGAGAAGTCGACGTCTTCAAGAAGCTCGACCGATTGCAGTCTGGCGGGAGCCCACGATACGCCCGAATCCGGCGACGACCAGATTGCCCCACCGTCCCCGCAAATCCATGCCTTCTGCCCGCGCGCCGACAAGTCGCGAAAGGCAAAGGATGCAGGAAAGGCAACATGGTTGACGCCGGACGGCCCTAAGGTCATGCACCCCTCGGCTTCGAGGCCATAGATCTGTGCATCCGGACAGATGTCGGTAGCGACTCCAGTCGTGGCAGACCGGATGAGCTCATCCCACGTCGCCCCGCCGTCGTGGGTCACGGACCATCCGCGGATATAGGTGGGCTCACGGCTCGTCGTGCGGCACTCCCAACCGCAGACGCCGTCCTGCGCGTTCACAAAACCAAAGCACCACTCGCCTGACGGAAGCTGAGGCGTGTGGATACGCCCGACCCCCTGCCAATGCGCCCCGCCATCGGTGGTACGGCACACGCTGTCAAGGTATCCGCTGCACCATCCTACGAGACTGTCGAGGAACCACGGCCTCCCTCCGGAGTATGCGACGTGCGGCCAAGTCTCTCCAGCATCCATACTGCGAACTCCCCCGTAGCTTGTGGTCAACCAGATGCAGTCCTGTGTGACGAACCGGATGCGGCCAGCGCTGTATTGGACGTGGCTTGAATCCCATGTCCCGCCGTTATCAGTTGTACGGTAGACGATGTGCCCCTCGGCCGTGACGAGGCCGAAGCCCTGGTCCCAGAATTCGACGTCAACGAGATTGCGGGTGGTGAATCGGGGCACACGACGCCAGTACTGGCCGTTGTCCTCTGAGTAGAACATCAGGCCGTCCTGCCCGACTGCCCAGACAAAGCTGCCGACGCTCGAAATGCCCGACAGCTTGCCACCGGACAGGTAGTGCCATTGCGCGGCGGCCGCTGTCGCCGCGATGGCGCAGACCGCGAACAGCACAATACGCTTCACGAGCTCCTCCTGAAAGCGACTCAGTCTAGCTCTTGGGTCACTTCTGTCAAGCCGTCGACCGCGTCGACGGAACGACCAAGTTCGGCCCAGTGCCAATCTGTGTCCATCTGCGTTGGCCTCAGTGGCCCCTGTCCGACAGCGCGTCGGTGGTTCAATTCGTTGACGGCTTGACCTACGGCGGAGTTCGGGTAGAGTTTGGCCCGTATGCTACCGAGTATCTGGGGACGTCTCTTGGAGGCGCAATGAACGCTAAGCTACCTGTCCGGTTGCTGTTGGTCGGATTGCTCGCGCTGCCTTTGACCACGGCCTGTGCTGCCGACACCACCCGCTACAACGCGGAACCCGCCGGGACGCCGGACGTGTGGGGTGGGTTCTGGGGAATCCTGACTGCGGTCCTCATATTCGGCATGGGTATTCTTGTCGGCGCGACTCTGTTGCGGAAGGGGAGCATACGGCTCAGTTCTCATCGTGGGCGGCACCGTCGGCGCACTGAAGCCGGCTGGAAACGGGTACGCCAGCACATTCAGGAGGGCACGAAGCAGGGACTAGCCGAGTGGCGCAGCACGGGACGCGCGGAAGAACCCGACTGGGGCGACCTCAGTCGCAGAATCGAGGAGCGTATTCTCGAGGAGATGCGCAAACACCCCGACTAGCACCCGCTGTCCCGCGCCGTAGCCTGACAGCCGGACACTTGACCGCCGCGTTTGCTGCAGTAGAGTATGACGCTCAGTCGAAATGGAGGTAGCGCTATGACTCACAATTGGCCGAAAATCCTGCTTGCCGGGCTGCTACTGCTGATTCTGGTCGCAAGCTGCGCGCCCGGCAACGTCCGCTACAGCCAGGAGACCGGCCGGCCAGCCAACTTCTGGGCCGGGCTCTGGCACGGCCTGATAATCATCGTCACGTTCATCGTCAGTCTGTTCACGAAGGACGTTGGCGTCTACGAGCCCAACAACGTCGGCTGGGGCTACAACCTCGGCTTCATCCTCGGCTGCATGATGTCGCTCGGCAGCGGCGTCCGCAGCGCCACGCACCGCCGCAAGCGCCGGCACGAACCCGACTGGGACAAGGTCGGCCGGCACATCGGCGACAGCGTCAAGGACGGCCTTGCTTCCTGGCGCAAGCAGGAACGCCCGGCTGAATCCGACCAGGACTGGGACGAACTCGGCCGCAAGATCGAGGAGCGCATCCGCGAGGAAATGAAGAAAGCCCGTGACTAACCTGTCGCTTCGTCGCCCGGTCCGACTCCTCACTGCTCTCTGCTTACTCCTCACTCTGTCTCTTGCCGCCCAGTTCGTCCGCGAGCCGAGTTACACACTGCCGGCCGAGGAGACGCGCATCGGCGACATCTACTTCGGCGGCACGATGTTCCGCATCGAAGGCCGGCTCGACGGCTCGGCTGTTGCCGGGGCTCAGTCCATCAACGTTTCGGGCCCGGTCACGCGCAACCTCTTCCTCGCCGCCCAGAGCATTGACGTCTCGGGTACCGCGGCCGGAGACTTGGTTGCCGTCTGCGCGACGCTCACTGTCAGCGGCCGAATCGGCGGCGCAGTCCGGGCCGGCGCCGGCACGGTATTCATCAACGGCGGCGTAGGCCAGGACGTGATGGCCGGCTGCGCGAACCTGGTCATCGGCAAGAACTCCGAAGTCCGGGGCGACGTCGCCGCCGGCTGCCGGTCGCTTGAAATCGCTGGCACGGTTCGCGGCGACGTCAATGCGGTTGCCAACGAAGTCGTCATCTCCGGCGCGATTGACGGCGACGTCGACGTGACCGTGGCCGACAAGCTGACACTCACCCCGGACGCCCGCGTCTACGGCAACCTGCGCTACCGTTCGAGCAAGAAGCTGGACGTGGGCAACCCCGACATGGTCTTCGGCAATATCGAGCACGTCCAGCTCACCTCTCCCAAGGGAATCGACGACCTCAAGCAGATGAAACCCCGGCCCGGCATGTTCGTCACGTTCTTCCTGCCGTTCACGATTCTCTCGATAATCGGGGCGCTGGTGGTCGGGTTCCTGCTCGTGGCAATCTGGAAGCACGTGCTCAACGAGGGCTTGAGCCGCTCGCTTGCCCACTGGGGTCGGACCGTCGGGTTCGGCGCCATCGGGTTTCTCGTCGGCCCGATGAGCATACTGGTCGCGTTCGCGCTCATCATCACGATTCCGGCCGGCCTCATTACCGCGGCCGCGTACTTCGTCTGCCTCTACCTCGCCAAGGTGCTTGCCGGCATGTTCACCGGCCGGCTGCTGTTCCGGATATTCGGCGCGCCCGAGGTCTCGCTCTGGTGGGCCGCGCCGGTCGGCATCACAATCGTATTCGGCCTGTGCGCCATCCCCTTCGCGGGGTGGGTAATCTGGCTCGCAAGTATGGCTGTTGGTTTCGGGGTCATCGCCGAGCTGTTCGGCATGTCCCGCAGCCTTTAGGACTGGAGGAACTTCGCTGGCAGACAATACGACCGGAGGCGCATCATGACCCCGCCGGACTCGGTCGGGCCGAATACCAGGGCGGTTCACAGCGAGGGTGACGGGGAGTACAAGCACCGGGCGGTCAGTTGCCCGATATACCAGACGTCGGCCTTCTCCTTTGACTCCGCCGAGGTCGGCGCCAGCCTGTTCCGGGGCGAGACGCAAGGGTTCATCTACACCCGTTTGGGCAACCCGACGACCGAGGCGTTGCAGAACACCATTGCCGCGCTCGAGCACGGCAGCTCGGCGCTCGCAACCGCCTCGGGAATGGCGGCGACATCGACCCTCCTCGTCGGCCTGCTCAAGTCGGGCGACCACGTCGTCTGCAGCCACGCGGTCTACGGCCCGACCCGCGTTCTGCTCGAACGGGAACTGGTGCGGTTCGGAATCCGCTCAACGTTCGTCGAGACGTCCGATACCGATGCGGTCCGCGCCGCGCTGGAACCCGGCACGCGCCTGCTCTTCATCGAGACGCCGGCGAACCCGACCCTGACCGTCACCGACCTTGCCGCCTGCGCCGAGCTGGCGCGGGCGCGCGGCGCGCTGATGGCCGTCGACAACACCTTCGCCAGCCCCTATCTGCAGACGCCGCTCGACCTCGGTGCGGACGTTGTCGTCCACTCGCTGACCAAGTTCATCAATGGGCATTCCGACGTCGTCGCCGGGATGATCGTCCTGCGCGACCGGGACCTTCACAAGCGACTGCGGTCGGCGTTGACGACATTGGGCGGCACCGTCGACCCGCACCAGGCCTGGTTGGTACTGCGCGGGACGAAGACCTTGGGGCTGCGCATGGCCCAGGCCCAGGCTTCGGCCCAGAAAGTCGCCGAGCGCCTGCGCGGCCACAAGGCGGTTGCCTGGGTCTCCTACCCCGGTTTGCCCGACCACCCGCACCACGAGCGCGCGCGGCGCCAGATGCGCGGATTCGGGGCGATGGTCTGCTTCGGCCCGCACGGCGGCTATCCCGCGGTGCAGCGCATCCTGAACCGGGTGCGGCTCTGCACTCTGGGCGTGTCGCTGGGCGGCGTCGAAACCCTGATTCAGCACCCGGCGACGATGACCCACGCCAGCCTGTCGGACGAGGCCCGGGCTGCGGCCGGCATCGGGCCGGACCTAATCCGCCTCGCCCTCGGCATCGAGGACGCTGAAGACTTGATCGCTGACCTCGACCAGGCGCTGGCCGAAGGCTAGCCACCACCGAGGTTTCCGTCCATTGGTCGTGACGATTGTCTGGAATGAGGAGGAAACGTGAACCAGAAAGACCCAGCCGTGCCGGTCGGTGCTCAGCGATACATTGACGAAGCGCGCCGGTCGCTAGAGGCTCGCGCCGAGGCCCTGCGTCGGGTGCGCCGGCTTCGCTTCGACACCATCGCGGTCCACGGCCTGTACACAGTCGCCGAGTCGCTCGACCACAACCATGGCGCGATAATGGAGCCGACCCTGTTCTCGTCGGCACAGGCCTACCGCGACTCGAACGAGATGGAGCTTGCCCTTGGCTACAAGATACCGACCTGGTGCTACACCCGCATCCATAATCCGACGCTCGGGTTCCTTGAAGACAAGCTCGCCCTGCTGGAAACCTACGGTTCAGACATCGAGGCCGGGTGCTGCGTCTACTCCTCGGGGATGGCCGCCATCGGCAACACGGTCGACGCGCTGATGGTCCTGCCCGGCACCAAGCCGCCAAATTTCGTCTCTTCCTGCCAGCTCTACGGCGGTACCTACCAGCTCTTCGACGCACGCCTGAAGCGCGAGCGCGGCGTGGACGTCAGGATGGTCGTTGACACGAGTAACCTCGACGAGTGGCGTCGGAACATCGACAAGAATACCCGGTTCCTCTACGGCGAGATGCCCTCCAACCCGGGCCTCGCTTTCTTCGACGTCGCGGCGGTTGCCGAACTGGCGCACGAACACGGCATCCCACTCGTACTCGACACGACCATCGCCTCGCCCGCGCTGCTGCGACCGCTGCTTCACGGCGCGGACGTGGTCATCCACTCCGCCACCAAGGTGATGAGCTGCTCGGGGTTCGGAATGGCCGGCGCGGTCATCGCCCACATGCCGATTGTCTCAAACATCCCGAACGATGAACTGAAGGCCGACTTCGCGCTCTACCTCAAGCGCTACCCCCAGCGCGAGCAGGGCGGCTGTCTCCACCCCTTTCAGGCCACGATGACCCTCACCGACCTGCGCACGCTGCGCGCCCGGGTGGACGCCTGGAGCCAGACCGCGATGACCGTGGCGCGATTCCTCGTGAAACACCCGGCCGTGCTCGCGGTCAACTACCTCGGGCTCGAGAGCTACCCCCTGCACGAAGTAGCGAAGAAGTACCTTTGGCTGGTCGACGCCGAGCACGACGAGCGCTACGGCAAGCCGGTCAACCGCTACACGCACATGATGTCGTTCCGCGTGAAGGGCGGCCCGGCCGCGACGCGGAAGGCCTTCGACCGGCTCGAGCTGATCTGGCGCGCCACCGACTTGGGCCGGGTCAAGACCGTGGCCACCATCCCGGCCATCTCCACACACCTGCTGCAGGGCGAGGAAGCGCGCAAGAAAGCCGACGTCCCCGCCGACCTCATCCGCCTCTCAGTCGGCGCCGAGCATCCGGACGACATCATTGGAGACTTGGACCAAGCGTTGAGCGCAGCGAAATAGCGCATGTCAGGGCTCCTGTACTCGACGAATCTCAAGTCGCCTGATGTCGACTTGAGGAGCGCGCTGCTTCAGGGCCAGGCCCCGGACAAGGGCCTGTACATGCCACGCGAGATTCCGCAAATCCCGCTCGACGAGATTGTCGGGTTCCGCGACAAGACCTACCCTGAGGTCGCGTTCGCAGTCCTCAAGCGCTGTTCGCAAGGTCTGATTCCCGACGATGAACTGATGCGGCTTTGCGCCGAGTGCTACGACTACGAAGTGCCGCTCGAACAAGTCTACGGCCGGACTTTCCTGATGCGCCTCGACCAGGGCCCGACCGCGAGCTTCAAGGACTTCGCGGCCCGCATGATGGCGCGGATGATGCGCTACTTCCTCGCGCAGGAAGGCGGCGCACTGTCCGACAGGGGCCGCGGAGGCCAACTGGTCATCCTGACGGCTACTTCGGGTGATACGGGCTCCGCAGTGGCTAGTGCGTTTCACAACGTCGACCGCATCTCGATGGTCGTTCTATTTCCTGTCAAGGAGGTATCGGACCGCCAGCGCAAGCAGATGACGACACTCGGCGGGAACGTCACTGTGATCGGCGTCGACGGTCAGTTCGACGACTGCCAGGCCTTGGTCAAGCGCGCCTTCGCCGACCCGGAACTGAAGCGCATCCGCTTCTCGTCCGCCAACTCCATCAACATCGGCCGGCTCCTGCCGCAGGCGGTCTACTACCTCTACGCGTGGGCCAAGCTGCAGGAGAAGGGCGAGGCAGCGGTGATCTCGGTCCCGTCGGGCAACTTCGGCGACATCTGCGGCGGCCTGATCGCGCGTGGGATGGGCCTGCCGGTAGCGCGGTTTGTCATCGCGACCAACGCCAACGACGAGTTCCCGAAGTTCGTCGCCACCGGCAAGTATGAGAAGATCGTGCCGTCGCGCGTCTGCATCTCCAATGCGATGAATGTCGGCCACCCCTCGAATCTGCCGCGGCTCGTCGCCCTGTACGGCGGCGTGATGGACGAGCTGGGCAAGGTCACAAAGGAACCGGACTTCGTTTCGCTTCGGCGCGACGTCTACTCGGTGAGCATCGATGACGAAGGAACGCGGCAGGCGATCAAGGACGCCTGGCGCAAGTACAAGACCATGCTCGAACCCCACGGCGCGGTCGGCTGGGCCGGCCTCGAGCGCTATCTGGAGCACTTAGGCACTGGAGCACTTGCGCACTCTCCTCTGTCCATCTCCATCGAAACCGCGCACCCGGCCAAGTTCCCGGAGGAGATCCAGCATCTGCTTGGCGTCGACCCGCCACTGCCGCCGTCGCTCGCCGGCCTCGATGCCAAACCCGAGCACTACGAGAAAGGCCCGAACGACTACGGGTGGTTCAAAGCGTTCCTGCTGAAGGTATTCAAGGGATAAAGGGATAGAGTGCCGTGCAGGAATTCCCCAGCCTTCACTTCCTCCCTTTGTCCCTCGATCCCCTGATCCCTTGCCCGTGAAGTACATCATCTTCCTTGCGGACGGCGCGGCCGACTTCCCGGTCCCCGAACTCGGCAACAGAACCCCGTTGCAGGTGGCGGAGAAGCCTGCTATCGACCGCATCGCCCGTCTCGGCCGCTGCGGCTCGTTCGTAACGGTCGACGAAGACATGCCGCCCGGGTCGGAAGTCGCGAACCTGACCGTGCTTGGGTACAACGCGCACGAGTGCTACCAGGGCCGCGGTGTCATCGAGGCCGCCTCGATGGGCGTCAAGCTGAACGACACCGACATCGCGATGCGCTGCAACCTCATCTGCATCGCCGACGGCCGCATCAAGAATCACTCCGCAGGGCACATCTCGACACCGGAAGCACACAAGCTCGTCCGGCATATCGACCGCTATGTTGGCGACGACGACGCGCGCTTCTTCCCCGGCATCTCCTACCGTCATCTGTTGGTGCTGGACCAGGGCTCGACCGACTTCGAGTGCTTCCCGCCCCACGACCATGTCGGTGAGAAGGTTGAGGACCTGATGATTGTCCCGAAGTCCGATGAGGCCAAGCCGACCGTTGACCGGCTGAACGACATGATTCGCTGCTCGTGGGAACTCCTGCCCCGGCATTCGATCAACGGGGAGCGAGTCAAAGCCGGCAAGGACCCGGCCAACTCAATCTGGTTCTGGTCCCAGGGCCGCAAGCCGAAGATGGAAACGCTGAAGGAGCAGTACGGCATCACCGGCGCAGTCATCTCCGCGGTCGACCTGGTAAAGGGCCTCGGCGTCTACGCCGGGCTCGACGTGACTGACGTGTCCGGCGCGACCGGCCTGATTGACACCAACTACGAGGGCAAAGCCGATGCTTGCCTGAAGGCGCTCGAGGACCACGACTTCGTCTACGTTCACGTCGAGGCGACGGACGAGGCAGGACACGCGCGGGATGTGAAACAGAAGGTGCTCGGCATCGAGTACCTCGACTCGCGCCTCGTCGCGCGCGTGATGAAGGGCATTGGGGAAAAGGGAATCGAGGCAACCGTCGCGGTGCTACCGGACCACCTGACTCCGGTTGCCAAGGGCAACCACGTCCATGGTCCGGTCCCGGTCGCCATCCTCAGCCCCGGCCTGGAGCCCGACTCAGTCCAGACCTACGACGAAGCCGCCTGCGCCTCCGGTTCTCTTGGCCTCCTCCGCGGCGACCGGTTCATACGCACGGTCCTAGGCCAACAATGAGTGTTCGCGCTCGGCGAAAACAGGGGACAGTCCCTCGGAGCGCCTGCGTCGGACGTGCCCGGGGCACCGTAGGAACGAGCGGCGCGGTACAGTCCCCGTTTTCCCCCTGTCTCTTGCTCCCTCGACCCCGTGGTCTTTCGATCTTTAGATATCTATGAGTCTGCTTCTCGCTCTCGCCCTCTTCAGCCAGCCAGCACCAGCCACTCTCCGCGACTCGCTTCCCCGACCGCTTCCCTGTTCGTCTGCCACTCGACCACTGGACCTCTTGACCACTCGACCACCTTCCGAACCCGACCGCTGGTTCGCGATGGACAAGTTCTGGCACTTCTCAGCCAGCTTCGTCACCGTGGGCGCGGCGTATCACCTCGGCGCCAACCGGGTCAGACTGTCACGGCCCTGGCCTGCCCGCCTTGCCGTCGGCGGCACGATAACCTTGGGCGTGGCAAAGGAATTCCACGACTTGGCTGGACCGGGGAAACACTTCTCGTGGAAGGACCTGGTGGTTGACGCCGCCGGTGTCTGCGCGGGCTACTTCGCCTTCATCCACCACTTCTAGCAGCCGGGCGAAGAACCCGCCCGGTCTCGGCTGCGGTCTGTCTACAAGCGAGATGCGGTGGGCGGTGCCGAGCCGCTGAGCGCTGCCCTGGCGTCCGTGAGAGGATGAACGCCGGACCAGGAGTTCAGCACCGCCCGACCAAGGAGGATATCCGGTGGCCGAAGGACGGTCACGAGCGATCCGAGCGAGCAGGGCCGACCGCCACTTCGAACGCTATTGGCCCGATTTGCGGTCTCACCACCACGCCTGACCCGTCCGCCGCCGCGCTTTCCATCACCAAGGCGCAGTCAAACGGCAGCCTCAGGCAGAAGCGGCCGAGCGCGTGGGCCGACTCGCTATCTGCCGGCGCCGCGCGCCGCGTGACCTTGAACCCGACCAGCGTTGTGCCGGTCCCGACGCTGAACTGCACGAGCACCTGCTGCTGCGGTTCCGGCGCATTGGCAAGGGCCGCGCCCGCCACTGCCAGCAGAACCATCATCGCTGCCCAGTACCTCATAGTTGCCTCCTCAAGAGCCGCCCACGCCGCCTCAAGCCTTGATGCTGAAAGGCGGGTAGCGGTCGGTCGATAGCAGCACCGCGTACCAGACTACCCGCATCTGCCAACGCTTCACCCCGACCACGAAGT